>Ga0310121_10000909_pt1 | contig 31398 bp, 23 predicted proteins | sample CB27_Tmax_986_MG_FD_203504 | JGI IMG/M metagenome (GOLD analysis project Ga0310121, IMG submission 203504) | Marine microbial communities from Western Arctic Ocean, Canada - CB27_Tmax_986 | ecosystem: Environmental > Aquatic > Marine > Oceanic | place: Canada: Western Arctic Ocean | collected... | reverse complement strand
CCGTTCGCTACTGGGGAGCCACCGGACTGGGTAACATCGGACCGGAGGCATCCGCTCACCAGGCCCTGATGACACAACACTTGAGCGACCCCTCGATAGCCGTTCGCGTGGCCGCCGCACGTGCGCTGTGCCGCATGGGACATGCCGGCGATGCGCTGACCACCATCACCACCGTGTTATCCGAAGGAAAACAATGGGAACGCTTACAAGCAGCCATCGTACTGGATGAAATCGACGAACTTGCCATTCCGGTGATCCAAGAGATGCACGCTGCATTGAACCCACGACCCGAGTTTTTCGCAAGAGGAAAATACGTCGTCCGGGTCATCAATCGAGCGCTGAATCAACTGGAAGGCACCGCGCGCATCGTACGATGAGCAAGGGGTCACCAAAAATTGCAACTCCGAGAACATCTCAATGTTCCGGGCCGCGGTTCCCCCGGACTATTTTTCCCGGAGCGAAACTCCAGCAAACCGCCAACCAAGACCGGCGACGAAGTGGAAAGTGATCGCACACCATGCGAACGGTATTTTCCGGCCCCGCTTACGCCGCCTGTTGCGAGACCTGGCGACGGCGGAGAACCACCGGAACCGGTCCGTTCAGTTGCAGGGTGAACAGGTTCATCGATTCCACGTGGAGTGGGGTCTCCGAACCTGTCGAGATCGCATAATCTTTGAGAATCGACGCGACGGCCGTGGTAACGATCGACTTGGCAAGGTACTCACCCAAGCAGGCCTGCGGACCTACTCCAAATGGAAAATAGGTCCCTGCTGCGCGATACTGCTGCAACCGACCCTCCAATCGTTCCGGTCGAAACGCCAGAGGATCGTCATAGTACCGTTCGTCACGGTGGATGACAAAAGGACTGATGTAGACATCCGTTCCGGGTTTGACAACCGCTCCGCTTGGCAGCGTATGTCGCGCGCGCGCCTGACGTGAAATCAACCAGCCCGAGGGAAACAGTCGTAACGTTTCATGAATCGCCAGCGTGGTAAGCGGAAGCTGCTCGGTACAACTGGCTCCCGGTGTCCAATCGACCTGGTCCAGTTCGTCGTGAATGCGCCGCTGGTATTCGGGGTGCTTCGCCAGCAGATACAGCACAGCGGTAATCGAGTTAGCCGTGGGCTCGTAAGCCGCCAAAAAGGTGGGCAGCGTGTGGTCACTGATCTGTTCGTCGCGTAACGCCTTACCGCTCCGGTCACGGAAGGCCACCAGTTCGGAAAGAAGATTGAACTCCTCTTGAGGCTGCCGACGTCGATCTCGAATCCGCTCGGCCATTTTCTGATCCAAGGCCGCCAACACTTTACGGTAAACACGATTTCTCTTAAGCGGCAGCCACGGAGGTGGCGTCACCAGCGACCGAACGTTTTTAACAAATTGCCGATGCCCGGTCTGAATGGCCTCAAGAGCCTCCCGCCCGAGTCGCAACTCGTTGACGCCAAAAATCACCCGAGAGGCAACACGCAACGACAGTTCCATAATTTCAGAAACAAGTTCCAATGACTGTCCGTCTTCCCAGTCCGCCGTATGGTCTGAAATGACGCTGGCAACCCCCCCGTCGAAACTGCCGATACTGCGTCGTCGAAACAGCGGCTGAATCAGACGGCGACTTGCGAGGTGGTCTTTTCCCTGGCGTGTGAAAAGACTACGTCTCAGAAACCGCCGAAAACCACTCTGAAATCCTGTCCGACCAAAGGTCTCTGCGTGCTCGACCAGTATGTAGCGAATATCCCGAGGTCGGTTGACCACCAGCGTTGGACGTCGCAAACGCAATGCCACGTTATCTCCCAACTTGGCACATTCTGTCATGACCCGCAGCGGATCGTCGTTTATCTGAAGTCGGTGTCCCCACACCGGGTGCGCCCCCCCAGCTCGAACCACCCCATCCCCACGGTCACCGCCGTGCGTGATGTCTGCTACTTCCGAACCGACAACCACATCACGCCAGGTGCTTACAAGGTATCTTCGGGCGTTACGAAAGTCGGCCACAGACCGCCAGTCTGTCCGGCACGCTTTTTGAAAATAAACTCGCGTTTGGAAGTGCATCCCAGCACGGTGGTAAGACCTTGCCCGATCACGGAGCAGGCGAGCCGCGTACCGGTTTTTAAACTTGAACGCCGCTGGAGGCAAAATGTCTGGATTAAACACCGCATCCACCAACTCGGTCCCCGCGTTCTTGATTTCTCCCATGTTGTCGCGCAGACGACCCGAGTGATCGTGAACCTCCATGAGGACATCGGTGATCGCCACCGCGGGAAAATGCCAAAGTGTCTGCGCAACACACGCCGTCTCCATCCCACAACGAATTCGACCAAGGTAGGGTCGCAAGAGTCCGACACCGTCACGATGGATCGCCGTGGCGCCGGTGCAGATATCCAACTTGCCTGCCAGGAACCTCGAAAAATTCTTTTGCGATGACGATGTGAGCTGAACTGGTAGCGAAAAACGCTGTCGATCTGTGTGAACGTTGACGTAGCGTCCGACCACCATGCCAAGGGAAGGGTTCTGCTGGGTCGCCCGGCGCAGGTTCGTGAGAGCACCCGGGCAGAGGCGGTCATCGGCGTCCAGGAAAACCAAGTACCGGCCGAGTGATTCTTCATACCCCTTGCGGCACGCAAGGTAGGGTCCCTGGTTGCACTGCTGAAAGTATCGCAACCGCCCGCCATAGGACCGGGCAATCTCCGACGTGTCGTCGGTGGACCCATCATCGACCACAATTAACTCGAAGCCGTCGCCCTCTTGCGCCAACACAGAGTCGATCGCACGACGAAGATAACGCCCGTAGTTGAACGCCGGAATAACGACCGTAAAATCACATCCGTCCATTCGTTCTCTTGTTGCTTACGAGGAAAAGCGAACTCTTTGAGTCACAAAGCCCGTTCAGCTCACTTGTTCAAGGGACCGGGCTAAAAGCAGTCCTGGAACAACCGTTCGCCAAGCAACGTGCTAGCTGCGCGGTCCTCGATCCGGCCTACTTCGGCGTATTGTTATCGGCACAATCGATGTAATCGATAAAGTTTAAATCTGATTGCCATCGCCAGACGATACATCAATGCGGACCGGTGTCCGATTTGGTTGACACCGGTGACCGGTAGTACCGACGTTGGCGACTTCGTGCTCACTCAATACGACCAGATTTACTGATGAAAACCGCCCTGGTAATTGACCGTTTCGACCGCACTCTGGGCGGTGCCCAGCAATGGACAGGTCAATTCGCGGAGTGGCTCCTGCGTCAAGGCTGCGAAGTCCATGTGCTCGCGCGCCAGTTCGGCAAAGAAGAATTGTCGATGGCGATTCAACCTCACCTCCTTTCGGGAGGACGTTCACCATTTTCCTTTGCGTCGGCAGTAGAACGTTATTTGCCGAGACTTTCCCCCGACGTTACTCACGACATGGGTGTCTCCTGGTCAAGTGACATTTTTCAACCGCATTTTGGCTCGAGAATTGCAAACCGGGAACGCAACAACGCGTGCCGCCCGAAATGGCAACAGGGAATCCATCGCCAGCTCACACGTCAACTTCCCCGTTATCGCCACATCAACCAATTTGTGGCCCGCCAGTACGCGTCCCGTCAACGAGTTTATATTGCGCTCTCCCAGATGGTGGCTCGTGACATGCAGCGATTCCATGGTGTGCCGTCGCACATGATTCAGACCATCCATAACGGTGTTGACATTGATCGGTTTTCACCGACAAATTGCTTCCCGAACCGAAGTCACATTCGAAGAAAATTGGGGATCACTGACCACGAGATCCTGTTGCTGATTGTGGCCCACAACTTCCAGCTCAAAGGATTACCAACTCTCGTACGAGCACATCGCAAGTTGGTCCAACAGGGTTTGCCGGTACGCTTGGCAGTGTGTGGCGGAAAACATCTTCGGGGATCTCTCCCAAGATCCTTCGGCTCGGATGCCGGCATTTGGATGCTAGGACCTGTCGAAGATCCGCTGCCGTTCTATGCGGCCGCCGATATCTATGTCCACCCCACGTACTACGACGCTTGCAGCCTCGTCGTCTTGGAAGCCATGGCCTGTGGCCTACCGGTCATCACCACCACCTGGAATGGTGCGGGAGAACTGATTTCGCACGGACGTGAAGGGTTTTTGATGACGGACCCCACCGACACGGATGATCTCATTCGGCACCTGGTGGCTCTGATGTGTCCCGACAAACGACGAGCCATGGGGTTGGCGGCACGAGCGTTGGCGGAGCAACACACCACAGAACAAAACTTTCAGCAACTTTGGAAACTCTATACACGGTATCTTGTGGCGCCGTCACGGGCAGCGTAGGACGTCCACGTACATCAACGGCACGAAGAACCAAACCCGAAGACGACAGGCACACCTACCTCCCTTCTTTCCACTGCAGCCAACGGGCCCAATCCTTGCCACTCCCATCGGGCGTTACGCAGCCGGGCCTTTTCACGGCGTGACAATCCCGGAAAACAGCTTCCTGGTTCGCTGCTTTCTTCCCGGGCTTTTGATAAACTACAGCAGGGGGCGTCATCTGCACCATCACCGGTCCGCACCAGCGGGGCGCAGTAACGCTATTGTCTCGGGAGATCCCGATCCGGCATGGTGAATACCAGTTACCTGTCAAAACGTTCGAATTCCTGCCGCCTTCGCGGGCGGGTGACTGGTGGTCGACAGCCTCCCTGGAAATCACAATTTGAACCACCATCTTTTGTCACACTGCCGTTCCATGGGCGCCGTTATGCCAATCAGGCTGCGAAATCGCAGATCCATTCTCCTGGTGTTCTTCTGCATGGTTGCCTTAAGTTCATTGGTCCTTCTGGAAATCCAGCCGACGTTTGCCCAGAAAACCGTATTACAGCCGGAAGCCACCGCACCCGCACCCCGGATCGATCCCAGGTTTTTCGGACTGAATATCCCTCAGGGGGAAATTCGGCCCGGAGGGAACAAACGAGTCGTCACGACAGATGAAGCTGGCAAGGCCATCGTGGCCCTACTACATGCCCGCGTTGGAAAAAACGGCATCGTGATGCTGCCCGACGGCAAACTCGTGAGCCGAACTCCGGCAGAAGCTTCTGCTACGCAGCGCCCATTCGTACCCCTAAGCCACGATGAAACCGCGCGGGCCCTGCAGCTTGACAAACAACTGGCCCGCCTGACGCTGCGTGAGACAAAACACTACGTGTTTCTCTACAATACGAGTCCGGAATTTGCTGACATGACGCGAAGGATTCTGGAAACGCTGCTGCCAGGTGTCATGGGGTACTTAAAAAATATGACACTTGAAGTCCACGAGCCAATCCTGCCGCTGGTAGTCATCATGTTTCGTACGAGGCAGGAGTACCAGAATTTTCAGCGCATGCCTGCGGGTGTTGTTGCCTACTACAACACCGTGTCGAATCACGTTGTGATGACGGAAGAAACTTCTATTGAAAAGCTCAAGCAGGAACTGGGGCTCCAACAGTCCATATCAACGATCGCCCATGAGGGAGTTCACCAAATCCTGCACAACGTCGGAGTTCAACAGCGGCTATCGGTCTGGCCGATGTGGGCTTCCGAAGGTTTTGCAGAGTACCTCTCGCCCACGTCCTTCGGAAAACGAATGCGTTGGAAAGGGGCAGGCAAGGTGAACGATCTACGCATGTTCGAAATCGAACGGTATCGAAAGGGCCGTCCCGCCGGCACCGAGGCCGGACAACTCGTTGAACATACTGTCGGTGCTGCACGACTCTCCTCAACAGGCTACGCTACCGCCTGGGCTCTGACGTATCATTTGGCGCGTGCGCAAAAAAAATCCTACGCGACCTACATCCGGAATTTGTCCGAGATTGGACCGCTACAAGGCAGTATTCAATCCGACAAGGCATCGATGATTGCGGAAAACAAGCGGTTGTTTGCCAGACATTTCGGGAGTGATTTTGCGAAGATCGAAGCAAGTGTGCTCAAGCGACTGGACTATTTACCTTACAACGATCCGTTTTCCGAATGGCCACACTTTGTGACGTTATTGAATTACGGAAAACGCGGAAACGAGCGCCAAGCCGACGTCTTCCACACGTACCGGATGGCTGTGAAATGGGGTGAAAACCAAATTCAAAAACTGCCGAAAGACAAACAAGTTGCAGCCCAATATGACGTCGTCCCTTTTCCAGATCGCCGCAGGGCTCAAATCTATCTGAAACGTTGGTTGCGACGCCGTGTCAAGTGACGGCTGCCGACTGTGCTACGCCACCGCAGGCAAATCATCCACGAGTTCGCGATAGCGATGAACCGCTGAGTAGCTAATCCATCCCATGTAGGCATTGGTAGCGAGTGAGGCAAATAGTCCTAGAAGCAAAAATCCTGCAGACCAGCTACGTGTTGAGGAGCGTTCTTGCTCCTGGTGAGCCAGCGACTGATCTGTCTCCTCCCCACCCTCTACTTGATGCCTGCCAAAGTCTTCACCTGGCCCGGGCATTTCACGGACGACAACACCTGTTTCCATTGATTCCGCAGGAAGCGCACCCGTCCTCGCGACTCCTGTTCCCTGCGGTTCGGGGTCCTCGTATCGCGGCGCGAGTTCCGCCTGCGTGACCGCTGAGTCCAAGTGCTGAATTGTTGGCTGAAACGGCGCTGTGGTCCGGTCCCAGTCCTCGCGTTCTTCCGCTGGCTGTTGATCCGATCCCGTTTCGGGCTGCTGTGAAGTTTCCGGAGGGGACGAGTAGCGTGATTCCAACGTTGCCTGAGAAGGCGGGCTCTCGGCCCCCTCGCCCGGCGGAGACTGCTCCAATTCGGTGTAGCGAGAACCACTTGCCTGTTCGTGTCTCAACCGTTCCGACTGCGAATTCAGCTGACTGGCAGTTTCCAGCGGATAGGGATCTGAGGGAGTTATTTCCGTGGGCAACGCCATTTGAGAAAGATCCGAACCGGGGAGGGCAGTACCGGATTCCAACGACTGCAAGGGCGCGTTGACCTCCGTCGAATCGTCGTCCGGAGTTCGTTCAAGAACAGATCTCGATTGGTCCAACACATCGTTGTGCGTTACTTCAGTTACCGCTTCGGCCGGTAACACGTGAGTCTGGATGGAAATCGGGCCAGAAACACTGCCAGTATCCGGAAAAGGTCCGGGGATGGCATCGCGATCCGTGGGTGCGGCCAGCGAGAGTTCCGGGGAATCGAACGTTCCCCCATCCTGCGGCAAAGGCTGGCGTCCCACCTGAATTCGAAATTGTTGGATCCCACGTAGCTCGGGAGGAATTTGGCTGACGATGGGCGATCCTTGGTGCAAGGCCTCAAGAGACCAAGGTTCGATCTGAATGATGTACTCCAAGCCACCATCTTCGTGTGGTTGCCAACCGTAATCGACCCCACACACAACTGCAACTGCCAGAATCCACGTACCGGCCATGGTTTCCACTCCTTGAATCCAAAAATTCCGTGAGGTGTCCATGGTAGCGTCAAACTTCTGCTTGCGTAAAGAGAAATGCAAGTTAGCAGCGTCTCATCCAGATAGAACCTGTCTGGCACCACCGAGGGACTTCCCCAACGGACCAGAACTGCTAGCAACAGGCGGTCGGTCCGTCCGGCGATGTACCCAGTCGAACTTCCGTCGTTTGTCGTCTGTCGGTAGCCTGTCTGTGGCTCTTCGTTGGACATCTTGTCCCAAACCACAGATGCTGGACTCCAGGGGTCTCGTCGGTGCCTGAATTGAAATCCGCCCGTTGGAAATGGCTCGTTCGCGTATTCCAAGTGCTGCTGTTTGCGGCAGTCGCGTGGGGAATCTGGACGTGCATTCATAACGCGCTGAACGAACTCGGTGAGCACCGTTTGTCCTGGAAAGACTTCCATCCGGGCTGGCTTGTTCTGTCCGGATTTTTCTACCTGATGGGCATGCTTCCCGCCGGCCTTTTCTGGCATCGCATCCTGCACGGAGTGAACGAACGACCTCGACTGATCGAAACGTTACGCGCCTACTACATCGGTCACCTCGGCAAGTACGTCCCGGGCAAAGCCATGGTCATCGTGATGCGCGCCGGCCTGCTGGGTGGCGCCGGCGTGAACAAGACAACTGCCGCTGTCACCATCTTCATGGAAACCCTGACTCAAATGACGGTCGGCGCCGCCTTCGCCGCAGCCGTGATCGCCGTCCGTTATAGTCAACACTGGCAACTTCTCGTCCTGGCCCTCTCGCTGATGTTGTGCGCCGGACTTCCCACCGTGCCCGGAATTTTCCGACGTCTGGTCCGTTGGCTGAGAGTCGCGCAGCTTAATCCGGAAATCGAAGAAAAGTTAAATGGCATTACCTTCCGGCTAGTAGGACTTGGTTGGCTTTACAACCTGGCTGGATGGTTGGTTCTGGGACTGAGTTTGTGGGCAGTGCTGCATGCCATTCCCACAAAAACAACTGTTATCGGCAACGACGTGGAAACATTGCTGCTTTTATCTGCCACCAGTGCTCTGGCGATCGTAAGTGGCTTTCTTTCCCTGATACCCGGCGGACTGGGGGTTCGTGAACTGGTGATGATGTCGCTGATGACACACGAACTGCAACTGGGGGCCGTCCTACCTGTGATCGCCAGCATCACCATTCGACTGGTCTGGCTGGGAGCCGAACTTGTTGCCGCCGCCGCAGGAGCCCTGATGGCAACGCGACCGGTCAGCCCAGCAGAGACTCCGGACTGACGAAGTCTCCTATTGCCAAACTGGTTCATTCCATGACAGGGACCCGAAACCACTTTGTCGGACTCTTTGAAGAAGGGTTTCCGTGGCCGTCGACGCGTTTCGGGTGCGAAACTGCGCAACCTTGTCAGCAGCTCGAACATTACAAATTGGCGGGTGTCCAGCAGTTCCCACCGGGCAGCGTTGCTTCCTGAAAGATTCGTCGTACGACAAGGGACATCGACAACGCCCGACACCTTTCGCCGGCACACTACCCCCTTCCCACATACGGCATTTCGGTTGCCATGATCGTCATGAATTGGACATTGGCATCCAAAGGAAGATCGGCCATGTAAACCACGGCACGTGCCACATGCTCTACGTCGATACTCGGCTCGACGGCACGGGAGCCATCCGCTTGAATCCTGCCGACCTCCAAATCAGCGGTCATGTTCGTTTTCGCATTGCCAATGTCAATTTGCCCACAGGCGATGTTGTATTTTCGTCCTTCCAAAGAAGCCGACTTGGTGAGACCTGTCACGGCGTGCTTCGTGGCATTGTAAGCCACGGCATGAGGGCGTGGCACGTGAGCCGAGATAGAACCATTGTTAATAATTCGACCTCCCCTGGGAGTCTGAGCCTTCATGATTCGGAACGCGTGTTGAATGCACCAGAAGACACCACTCAGGTTGACACGCAGCAGAGAATCCCAGTCCTCAACCGGCACGTCTTCCAGCGGCCTGGTCGTGATGTTGCTGCCCGCGTTGTTAAACAACACATCCAACCGACCGAACTTGTCCTGAGTCGTGGCAAAAAGGCTCTCCACCGATTGCGGATCGGAAACGTCCGTCACGATGGGGATTGCATTCACTCCGGACGAACCTGCCTCCTGGACCGTTTCCTGTAACTTTTCCAAGCGCCTGCCCGCCAACACCACCTGGTAGTCCCGCTGCAGCAACTCCAACGCAACCGCCCTGCCGACCCCACTCCCTCCGCCGGTCACAATCGCACTCTTTTTCGTTGAATTCATCCTGTTTGACACCCCTTCAACCCACCCTGAAAGCGGAAATTGGAAAAATAGAAAATCTTACTATACCGCATCTCGACTCCACCGAGCTGATCGTTATCTGTTAGAATAGCCGGGCCGGGTCCTTGAACCCGTAGAGCATTGAAACTTTCAAGTGACTCCGGGCTAACCGGTCTCGTTAGCCACTTCTACCGCCACAAGAACGATCCGACGAGCCATCTCGAAAAACTGTTCTCCGATCGCAGAACGCATCTTAATTTAGCCGTTTGTATCAGCATTGGAAAGAAACCCGGAGGGTTCCAAGCACGTGAAATCCATCTCGCTACCACCGAATCCCAGGTTTGCAGTTTTTCTTGCCGCTGCATTGGTAATTTTTTTGATCCACGCCGCCGCCGCCCAGGATTGGACTGAGTTTCGTGGCTCGACCGGACAGGGACTGTCCACGGCAAAACGACTGCCGCTCCATTGGGATCCTTCCTCCTTCTCCGGATGGGAAGTGGAAATCGCCGGAAAAGGATGGTCATCACCCATTGTTTATCAAGGGCGATTATATCTGACCGCGGCATTACCGCTGGAAGACGGCGACGTGGGTGATCAATCCCTGCGCGCGATGTGCCTCGATGCCAAAACGGGAATCACGGTTTGGGACGTCGAGGTCTTCCAGCAAATACAAGGAGAGAAGACGCGTATTCACGCGAAAAATAGTCATGCCAGTGCCACACCGATCACGGATGGCAAGCGAATTTACGTCCATTTTGGGCCTCAGGGCACCGCAGCTCTCGGTCTTGATGGCCGACTTTTATGGACCAATCAAACGCTTGAATATGATCCCCAGCACGGAACCGGCAGTTCTCCTATTCTTTCGGGAGATCTCGTCATCTTCAATTGTGACGGTGCAGACGTGGCTTTCGTCACCGCCCTGGACCAGGCCACGGGAAAAGAACGATGGCGCACGATGCGACCGGGGGGTGTGAATCGAACGTTTTCCTTCTCGACGCCCCTGGAAATCGAGGTCAACGGTAAAACTCAAATCGTCAGTCCGGCCAGTGATATTGTTTGCAGCTACGATGCAGAAACAGGAAAGGAAATCTGGCATGTGCGTTACCCGGAACACTGGTCCGTGGTTCCACGGCCCGTGTACTCGCAGGGGATGGTATTCGTATGCACCGGATACCAGCGTCCCGCCGAGTTGTTGGCCATCCGCACAGACGGGAAAGGTGATGTCACGGAAACACACGTTGCCTGGCAAACTGGCGCCAATGTTCCATACAATCCCTCGCCCATTGTTGTAGGAAGTGAGATTTACATGGTCAGCGACGACGGTGTCGCTAGCTGTCGTGACGTGCTCCAGGGCGACCTTCATTGGCGCAAGCGTTTAGGAGGCAACTATTCCGCCTCGCCGATCTACGGCGCCGGACGAATTTATTTTCAAAGCGAAGATGGACAATGTACCGTGATTCAACCGGGCACAGAATTCCGGCAGCTCGCAAAAAACGAAATGGGAGAAAGATCACTGGCCTCATTTGCCGTTTGGGATGATGCGCTTTTCATTCGCACCCTTTCGCACCTCTACCGCATCAATTCCGAGGCGGGACTGTAAAAAGGGTCTGCCACAGGCAGGGCCAAGCTGGAACCGTGGCCGCGAGGGTTCGTGGCACACCCCGTGGTGAAACGCTCCCCGACGAATTCCGCTAGTCGAATCTGTCAAACTGCCTCTTGCGGAATTGCCCGGATCCTGTCAGAATCCCCCAATAGTGTAAATTTGTTCACTATCCAGTCGGAGTCGAGGGGGAGCCTGAGCATGCTGGCAAAATTGAAGACCTTTTTTTTAGTTGGAATTGACGCGGTACCTGTCGAAGTCGAAGTCGACATCTCTTCGGGGGCACTGCCGAAGACCGTGCTGGTTGGCTTGCCCGAAGGCGCCGTCAGGGAAAGCACCCACCGCGTCGAACGGGCGATGGTGAATTCCGGTTTCAACCGTCCGCAGGACCGAGTGGTCATCAACCTGGCTCCCGCGGAACTTCCCAAACAAGCCGCCTCGTTTGATCTGCCGATGTCTCTGGGCATTCTAGCCGGGAGTGGTCAGATCCAGTCGGAACGCTTCGACCAGTACGCGGTGGTGGGCGAATTATCACTGGAAGGTTACACACGTCCCGTGAAGGGCGCTTTGTCGATGGCCATCGCGGCAGCCCGCCAAGGCAATTTGCGCGGACTGATTGTCCCCATGGCCAGCGCCGCGGAGGCGGCCGTTGTAGAAGATCTGGAAGTCATCGGGGTTTCCAGTTTGACGCAGGCCGTGGCGTTCTTTACCGACGAGATCCCGATTGAACCGACGCCCTCGCGTCTGGACGAATTATTCAACCAGTATTCACACTATGATTTCGACTTTGCTGACGTGCGCGGTCAGGAAATGGCCAAACGCGCGATCATGATTTCGGCAGCCGGGCAGCATAATTTGCTGATGATAGGACCACCCGGTTCAGGAAAGACCATGCTTGCCAAGAGGATCCCGACGATCCTTCCGCCGTTAACCGCTGACGAGTCGATCGAAACCACGCGCATCTACAGCGCGATGGGACGTCTTTCCCAGGACCAGCCGTTGATGGCAATCAGGCCATTTCGTACGCCCCACCACACCATCAGCAACGCAGGCCTGGTGGGCGGCGGTTCCACACCCATGCCGGGTGAGATCACGCTCTCCCACAACGGAATTCTGTTTCTTGACGAACTACCCGAGTTCAGCCGGTCGACACTGGAAGTTCTTCGTCAGCCCCTCGAAGATCGAACCGTGACGATTTCCCGTGCACTTACTTCAACAACTTTTCCAGCCGACACCATGCTCGTGGCAGCGCTGAACCCGTGTCCCTGTGGTTACCGAGGGGACACGCGTCGTTCCTGCCAGTGCTCCCTCCCGCAAGTCGAACGTTACATGTCAAAAATCAGTGGTCCGCTGCTCGACCGGATCGACATCCATATCGAAGTCCCTGCCGTACCTTTTCAAGAACTCTCGTCAACGGGTGCCGGGACTTCCAGCAGTTCCATCCGGGAACAGGTGTCCACAGCTCGCCAGGCTCAAGCAAAACGTTTTCACTGTACGAAGATCCGCAACAATGGACAAATGACGTCCCGCCAGGTTCGTGAATATTGCAAGCTCAACACGGAAGGCAAACGACTACTTACCGTCAGTGTTGAAGAATTGGGGCTATCGGCCAGAGCCCACGACAAGGTTTTGCGCCTGGCTCGCACCATCGCCGATCTGGATCAACAAACCAGCATCCTACCTGAACACATCCAGGAAGCAGTCAACTATCGAATGCTCGACCGGACCATGTGCTAGTTCCGGGTGTAAAACAGCATCCCGTGTCGCCTGCGTTCTATTCCGAGGCTTCCGCCCGACGAAGACATCCAGTCACACTGTCTTTCCATTCGTCATTTTTTCCTGTTGAGTCCGACAGGGATCTTCTCGTCGCGTTGCCATTGGCCGCAGTCCACACGGCACGTCCAGCAGAACCTGCCCATTTGACCGCCTGCCTCCGGCGTGGATTCTATCCTGCAACAAAGTGGCGTTGGGCTGGCAGGAGAGAACTTCAACATTCCCAACCTCGGCGGGCAGGAAGGTGAACCGCTCATCGAAGAGAGTGATCTTGCGGCATCGATAGCCCCCGATGGTTGTGTCGATCTCGCGGACCATGTTTTTGAGCAGTACGCTGAGGAAATTGGCGCGCACAACACCCAATGGGATTTGCTATATGCCAAGTAACTAGGCGCACCCGTCCTGCACCGTTAACGCGGTCATGACTGTGGTGGCGCGGGTGATGATGTAATGCAGATTGTCCGCGTACTATTTTCGGGACATCCAAGGTACGACGGCACCCATGGGGGGCTGCGGGCGAAGTTTGGTCGTTACATCACCAGTCTGCCTGCAGCCCCCCATGAGCAGGGGCCTACCCCTACACTGTCCACAAGCCTTTCCTTCGTCGACGGTGCAGTACGGCTCCCGTTTCCCGTTGGCAGGCCAGCGGCAGCTCCGGTACTGACAGAAATTTTCGTCCCGGTTGATTCCAGCGGCTTGCCTGGCCGGGTCACGACTTTACGCTGCAAGTACTTCGCCAACGGCCGGGCCGGTGCCGCCTTTTTCATTCGTGGTAGATCTTGCAGTTCGGCAACGCCCTCTGCAGTTCGGCAACACCCGTAGCGGTGACCCGGGTGCCGCGGAGCAAGAGCACCCGCAGCCTGGTCATCCCCTCGAGATGCGTCAGCCTCGCATCGCTGATTTGGGCGCCGCAGAACAAAAGCGTCTGCAGGCTGGTCAGTTCACGGACATGTACCAACCCTGCGCCGGTGACCCCGGTACCGCTGAGAAAAAGCTTCTGCAGGTTGGCCAACCCTGTCAGGTGCGCCAGCCCCGCGTCCGTGATCCGGGGGCCGTTGAGGCCCAGATACTGCAGCTTCGTCAGCCGCCCAAGATGTACCAGTCCCGCGTCGGTGACCCGGGTGTCCCAGACGTGAATCCCCTGCAGGTGCGTCATGCCCTGCAGTTGCGCCAGCCCTGCATCCGTGATCGGGGGCCCGAGACGGAGGTACTGTAGTTCGCTCAGCTCCTTGACGTGCAACAGGGCCGCGTCGGTGATCTTCGTGCCGCGGAGGTAGACTCTAAAAGCGCTGCCCTGTTCATTCCGTCTGACCCTGGCTCCCAGTGTTTCCAACGCGGCCATGTGATCAGCTTCAGCAGACTGACCAGGCGGCTTGTCGGCCTTCGGCCGAGTGGCTTGTGGCGCGGGACCGTCACCACACCCGGCGATCCCGATCAGCAGCAAACCCAGAAAATATTTCATGTTCGGCTCCGAATGCATTCGGCCTGCAGTCTTCGCCGAAGGCCGTTGCGAAAGGTATAACGCGCCTGCAACATTCCGGCAACCATCAATAACATGTGGTCTGACAGCAGACACGAGCCCAGCAAGGTGCCGGTGCTCCTGGCCGGCGGCCCGGGAGGAACGCTCCAGACCGGTCGCCTGCTCGACGGCAGCAAGAGGGATACTAAGGAGCGCAAGTTATGCAGCTTGTATCTGTCGATCATGGACCGTATGGAGGTCAAACTCGAACAGCTTGGAGCTGCTCGAAGTCTGGTCGGTCTCTAAGGCGCACCGGAGGTACTAGCTTGAAAGCGGGTCACCGCGACGGGGCACAACACTTATTCACCTCGCAACACATTCCCACCCATCAACTTCTTCAAGTCATTTCCATCGAAGAAAAAAGAAGGCGATCGACTCGCTACGTATGGCAGCCAGTTTGCCAACTGTGTCCAGGCTGGTACCCGATCAGCCGCTGTGCCTTCTGAATACTGATAATACTCGCCCTGTCCTCCAGTGGTGCACGAATTTCCACCTGCGGCGCAAACTCACGCAGTAAGATCTCCGTCTCAACGTCAAAGCGAATGTCTTCTGCGGCGATGAAGAGGGCTTCGTGTCCCGTCGTGTTAGCTTCCAACGCCAATCGGCAGGCCACGGCGGCGTCCCGTACGTCAACGTAGGGCCAGAGAACGAACCTCACGCCAGACTCTTTCGTCGGCGTGGTCCAGGGCAGGACATCATACCCGCCTTCCTGGATCACATTCATAATCCGTAGACTGATCGTCGGCATCCCCGACCGGCGGCTGACGGTGGCACAAATCTGTTCCCCGATCTGCTTCGAGAGTCCATAAGCCTCGAACGGCGTCAACGGGTGATCTTCGTCCACTGGAACGTATTGTGGCCAGTAGCCCTCCGGTTCCTGGTGCCAGCCCAGCGCAAATACCGAGGATGCGAACACCACTTTTTTTAAACCGTGCGCAGCGGCCGATTCCAGAACGTGATAGGTGCTGAGTACGTTGTTCTCGTAGGTCGCCGCAGCGGCCTCTTCGTTTGGCCCCGGAACCGCGCCCAGATGAATCACGGCCCGCGCGCCCGCTAAGGCGTTGTGCAGGGCGTTGGCATCGGTCAGCTCGACCTGTAGAAACCGGCACGGTGTCGAGTCTGGTGGCTGTCGATCGACCGACAATACCGTGTAACCGTGAGCTAGTAATTCTCGAATAACCCACTGGCCCAAACGGCCCGCGCCACCTGTCACGACGATTTCACCCATTGATTTTTGACATCCCGCTGTTGGACGCGACCACCCCGGAAGACAGCCACCGTGGCGAGTGAGTAAAACTCCTACTCCGCCATGATTCGCCCCATCTTCAGCCCGGCCGCAACCTCACCTGCCTGCTTCTACCAGCAGGAATTTTATCTCTGCGGGCCGCTGCTGCACAGACCCAACGGCCATTCAGCGAGTGGATATCAGCTCCCGATGAAGATGACGCCATTGATTAGGACAAACTTGCAAATCTTGCAGAGGACTTGTGGCAGATTTTTCATTTTCCCAGAGTATTCCAGTCTTGAGAACCTTCAAGCCATTCGATGGCAGATGCATCGAAACCTTGGTCCGTTATCGGAGTTCAACTAGTAGGACAGTTTTCCAGTTTCAAATTCGACAGATCGCAATCTGCCATGAAGCGATCCTGCACCATCCTGTCGCTTGTACTTTCCGTGGTCGCGATGATCGGCGACAAACCTGCGACTTTTGGAAAAGAGGTCTCTTTTCAGTCCGGTTCGCAGCGGCTCAAGGGGCACCTTGCCACACCCGGAGGCACCGGTCCGTTTCCAACCGTGCTGTTCCTGCACGGAGGAATGGGACCGATTGTCGGGGGCAACCCATCAGCGGTGGTTGATACTCTGGCCAACGCCGGTTTTGTCGGTTTTGCCCCGATCAGGCGGAATAATCTTTCCATGGCAACGCATGTCCAGGACACGGCAGCCGCCATCGATTTTGTAAAGCGTTTAAATCAAGTGGACAACACGCGATTGGCCATCACCGGTTTCTCTCGTGGAGGCTTGTTAGCTTTCATGGCCTCAACAATCCAAGCCGTTGTGTTGATGGCTCCAGCTCACGGCAGGGGCATACTCCGCCGCTTCCTCGCCGATGCTGAAAACGTTTCCGCCCCGACCTTGATTCTCGTGGCAAAAAATGACATCCGGCAGGCGGACCACGTGCGCCTCAGACATGGACCTCGAACTCATCGAGGACTCAACGCGCGACATCGTGGTGGCTGAACTCGACACGTACTTCCCGGTGGGACCTTCGTACAACACCAAACATCAGTTGTGGGTAGTCGGTTACACGATGGAGAACGAAGAAGGTGAGCATGGCATACAAGGTAAGTCCCAGGAGCTCGGTCCCAGTTTCATCACAATCTTCGACGCCGAGTGGAGCCAGCTTCAAACCATTCAGCTCAACAACAGTGCTCCGGCATTCCGCGTGATGACCCAGACCGAGGGTGATGATATCTACATCGTCTATGACGAAATGGTGCGGCAACCGTATCACGGGCACGGATCGAACGTTACCGCATTAGTGTGCCGGAACCAGTTTCCGTGTTGTTTTTGCTGACTGGTCTGGTCAATCTGCTGTTGTGGCATCGTCGTGCGCCAATCCGCGTCGATCCTCTGGCTCGGATGTCGCTCGGCTTCCATCAGTGTCCTGATCGAGCAACGGCACCTCGCAATGGACTAGCCTGATTTGGTCGCCGGCCACCCTGCACTTCCGGAAACACGCCACCAGGACCACCGTGCTCGTGCTTGCCGAAACACGGCCCATTCGTCTAGAGCCTTGTTTCCCTCGACAGAACCGTGTGGCAAAACCGCATTCCCTCGTGACCGGCGATAGAAGGATCACAGGTACCTGACAGGATTCCTTGATCTGAAAACCTCTAAAAAGTCCTCTGCCACACATCGCCACACGAGGGACAGTCGATTAAAATTTCTACCTGCTGGTAAGAGTTTTCCCAGTTGGAAGGGACCTGGGTCGCATTCCACAACGCCGACCTCCGTGACAGAACATCCGTCATACAACACATTGGGGTAAACAATCATGTCACAAACTGTAACCCGTTGGCCGTTATTTGTCGGAAGCGCCGTTTGGATTCTCTGCTCTTGTTACGTCCACTTGGCCGCCGCTGCTGACGCGACGACGTTGCTGGGCCGGATTGGCGTAACAAAAGGGGTATGTGTCGTCGTGGCCTCGCAGGACCATCGGTTGCCGGTTCAACTGGCAGAGCAAAGCGAGTTATTTGTTTTTGTACACTCCCCCAGCGAAGAATACGTCACACGCACCCGACAGTCCGCCTATTCCAGCGGACTTTTAGGAACACGCCTCTACGTGGAGCATGGCCCTGAAGCCCGCATCTCGCTCGCTGACAACTTGGCCGATGCCGTGGTTGTAATCGATTCCGTCATCCCCAAATCCGAGTTACTGCGCGTCGCCCAGCCGGGTGCAAAGGTGATTGACGGCAATAGCACGTTTACAAAAACGCGACCGGTTGATGAAGATGACTGGAGCCATCCTTATCATGGGCCCGACAACAACCCTCAATCCCGCGATGCTCATGCGAAACCGCCTTACCTGACACAGTTTCTTTGTGACCCCTGGTACGTGCCAATGCCGCAAGTGACCGTCACTTCCGGGGGTCGTATTTTCAAAGCCTTCGGCCACATCGCGTTGAAAACACGTGAGTGGCCATGGCTCAACACCCTGATTGCCAAAAACGCTTACAACGGGACCCAACTCTGGAAACGTGAACTCAATCCCGAATTCATGATCCACCGAAGTACGATGATAGCCACACCTCACGTGCTTTACGTGGCAGACAGCGCCTCCTGTAAATTGCTCGACGCGGCCAACGGTGACTTGTTGGACGAGATCGTGATTCCCGAAAACATTGATGCGGACGGTGTCTGGAAATGGATGGCGTTGGACGGTGGTGTGCTCTACGCGTTGGTAGGCAGCACCGAGCAGAACGACCCGGTCATCCGCGGATCGCGCGAGAACGCCGGTTGGCCCTGGGCGGACCTGGGCGATCGTTACAACGGCCAGGAATACGCCTGGGGCTTTGGACGCACACTCGTTGCAATCAATCCGGCCACCCAGGAAGTGATTTGGACGTACCGCTTCGATGAACCGATCGACAGCCGGGCCATGTGCCTGGCCGCCGGCCGTGTCTACGTTTACAGCCCCCTCACGTACCTGGCAGCAATCGACACGAAGACGGGTGTCGAGCTTTGGAAAACGTCAGATCCCGGAGTTCTTCAAGCCATCGGGGAAAATGATCGTGCCCAAACAGCCGCCAAAGGCTTCGCCAGTACCGCCTATACCAAAGCCAATGACCGGGGACTCTTTTTCGCCGGTCCGCAACGTGCGAACCTGGTTGCCATCTCGGCTGACGATGGATCATTGATGTGGACATATCCCCACGGAAATTTTCAACTCGTACTGCACGACAATGCTTTGTACGCCATGGGTCGAACTGAAACCTGCAAGAAATTTGATTATCTCACAGGTCACGTGTTAGCCGACCTGCAATGTTATCGGGGTAATTGTACGCGGGCAACGGCTACCGTCGACAGCATCTTCACGCGCGGCTACCGGCACACCGGCACCATGCAGTTGAATGTCTCAACCAATGAAGTCAAGCGAATTCCGTTGATGCGTCCAGCCTGTCAGGATGGCGTCATCGTCTCCAACGGCATGCTCTACTGGGGACCATGGATGTGCGACTGCAATCACTCTCTCGTTGGTATGATCAGCCTGGCCCCGGCCGGCAACCTCGACCTGTCGCAACCAGCCGTAGAACGGGACCGACTGGATTTGATCCAGTCGAAACCGGTATCCAACTCAGCGGCTGACGAAGCCGACTGGCCAGCCTATCGTCGCGACCTGTCACGTTCGGCACATACGCCGGCCAGGCTTGCCTCGAACCCGGTGCAACGTTGGCAGATCTCATCCAACTCAGGAAGCGAACCAACTGCTCCAATCATGGTAGGAGACACCGCATTCTGGAGCGGCCTTGACGGTGTCGTCCGTGCTGCTGATGTCATATCCGGCAAGACCAACTGGACAGCCTTTACCGGTGGCGCCGTTCGCTTTCCCCCGGAGTATTGGAACGGGCGGATTTATGTCGGGTCTGGTGACGGCTATGTCTATTGCCTTGATGCCCACGATGGACAACTCTTATGGAAATTCCAAGCTGCCCCCGCAAAACGGCGCATCATGGTTCACGGTAACATCCTTTCCAACTGGCCCGTCGGGAGCGGGGTACTGGTCCACGAAGGTGTTGTCTATGCTGCGGCGGGAATCACCAGCTACGATGGCACGCACGTTTACGCATTGGATGCCCGCAGAGGTGACATCCGTTGGCAAAACAACCATTCGGGACGCCTGGTGTCAGACGACCTGGTAAGCGGTGTCAGCGTGCAGGGCCATCTGTTAATTCATGACGACGTACTCTATCTGGCTGGCGGCAACATTGTTTCACCAGCGATGTACGATCTGGACACCGGTCGCTGTCTCAACACGATCGAAGACGAATGGTTAAACCAACCCACCGGTACCAATGAACGATTCCCCAGCCAGCCGGAAAGGACCATGTTCACACGTTCGCCTCGGGGACGTGAACTGTTTGTTGTCGAGGGCGAGGTACGGGTATTTGATCGATTGCTTTATTCCGCGCCCAATAACGGGCCGTCACGATACTTTGGCGGACATTTTCTGCAAGCAGGGCAAAACGGCGCTGTCATCCGCGGCACCAACGACCGCATCGTGCGACTCTCGCAAGCGAAGACACCCGAGGGAGAACCGATCGGAATTTGGGATATTCAGTTCTTCCGTGACCCACACGCCCTGGCCTTATGCAGAGATGCCGTTGTTGTGGCAGGCGAGGTCCGACAGGAGGAAAGTAAAATGCCAACCTTTGGCGTCGCCGCTTTCGATTTAGAGCAGGGTTCCGAATTGTGGTCGCAGGTACTGCCGAGTGCTGCGGTTTCCTGGGGTCTCGCAGTCAATCGTCACGGATGCGTCGTTGTCACTTCAAAAAATGGTACCGTGACTTGTTTCGGTTCCCGGGATGCTTCTGAAGGCGGCTAGAGGCGCAAGGAAAATCAAGGACGCCCGTCAATGCGGTCCGCACTGTGCGTCAGGATAGAGACTAGCGATGACAAACTTTCCTAGCCAGAAGAGAGATTGGTCTGAATTAAAGAGCGCGATGAATGAGGCCAGAAGTAACGACCTCATTTGGAACCATGAACGGGTGTTCAAACCCGCTTACTTTGCTGGTGACGATGTTCTCGAGGTGGCACGCGAAAGCTACCACATGTACATCAATGAAAATGCGCTGTACAGCAAAACCTCCTATCCGAGTCTTTATCAATATGAAACCGAACTGATCGACATGCTCGTTGATCTGTTAAATGGTCCGGATGGCTCAGGTGGCAGTTTCACCTCAGGCGGTACCGAGAGCAATCTGTTGGCCATGAAAACGGCACGAGAGTGGGCAAAGGAGCATCAGCCCGGTTCAAGTACACCCGAGATCGTTGTACCCCGCACCGCACACCCATCCTTTGAAAAAGGTGCTACTGTTCTTGAAATGAAGGTCGTCAGGTTGCAGGAAAGCCCCAACCTTACGGTAGACCTGGCAGCGATGGAAAAAGCAATTAACGCTAACACCATCATGCTTGTCGGCTCCGCACCACCCTATAACTACGGACATACCGATCCCATTACAGTCATCGGTGCAATGGCCCAACAACACGGCCTCTGGATGCACGTCGACAGTTGCCTGGGTGGATTTATCCTTCCGTTTGCCAGGGAGTTCGATTCGACAATTCCCGAGTTTGACTTTTTGGTTCCGACCGTGAGATCGATCTCCGTAGACCTTCATAAATACGCCTACGCGGCCAAAGGAATTTCTGCGTTGATGCTACGGGACAAAACGCATACCGACTACAATCGAACCTCCTTTAATGATTGGCCAGGCGGTTTATATTCCACACCCAATTTATCCGGATCACGTTCCGGTGGCGCAATTGCCTCCGCGTGGGCTGTGATAAACTATCTGGGACGAGAGGGATATCGAAACATCGTCCAGGATCTAATTCAACTGAGGCAACAATTCCAGGCTGGCATCAACGCCATTCCTGGTCTTCGTGTGGTCGGAAATCCTCAAACATTTCAGTTCGCATTTGGATCCGATCAATTCGACATCTATGCTGTTGCCGATGCGATGGAAGACTTGAATTGGAAAATAGGTCGCGCACGTGAACCACATTCAATTCAACTCATGATCAACAGGTCACACCACTTGACCGTCACTACGTTCCTATCTGATTTAGAGAAAGTTTCGGACAGAGTGGCCGCCGGCAACATAAAAGTTCGTGACATTCAATCCGTCTATGCAAATTGACCCCTTCTCGCGATCAACGATCGTGATGATCTCCTAAAAGATGTTTTTCATAACGACCGGGCTTTGCAAGGCGTCTAGCGTTACCAGAGTGGAAGTTGATGTTCTTCCCAACCGCTGATTTGATGAGAGGCTTGATATCGTATTTCTGATTCCTGCAAATTCAGAACATCGGCACACTGTTTAACCACCGGAAAAGCCGAGAAACAACGCACCTCACAACACAACAACTCAGCCACTGTGGAAGAGTTGTCACCGGCAGTCTACAATGCCGAACTTATGAAACCTCAACAGGCACTTAAACAATACTTTGGCTACCATTCGTTTCGCAGTTCTCAGTTATCTGCCATCGAACACGTCTTAGCGAAGCGCCACACTTTGGTGATCATGCCCACAGGTATGGGAAAGTCACTGTGTTACCAGATTCCTGCCCTTCTTGACTCAACAACGAAAACAAACACCGATGCCTGCCCTTCCATCACACTCGTGATCTCTCCTCTGATTGCCCTGATGAAAGATCAGGTCGATGCCCTGCTGGCCCGCGGCATTTCAGCAACTTTCATCAACTCATCTCTAGGTAAACAGGAGCGCGAAAAACGTTATGCGTCCGTAGCCGCCGGAGATTTTGATCTACTGTACGTAACCCCGGAGAGGTTTCGTAAGCCGGAATTTGTCGAAGTGATGACTCAACGCCGCGTGAGTCTTCTGGCGGTCGATGAAGCACACTGTATCAGCGAGTGGGGACACGACTTTCGGCCGGATTATACGCGCTTGGAAGAATTCCGCAGACTTCTTGGCAACCCGACCACCATCGCATTGACTGCTACGGCGACCCCCGAGGTGCAACAAGATATCGTGCGACAGCTGGGTTTGGAAGCAAATGAAATGCAATTAATTCATGAAGGGATTGACCGTCCCAACCTGGAGCTACAGGTCAAGGAAGTGTGGGATGACGACGACAAACTTGAACACATCATCGACGCTGTGCGGAATACTCAACACCAGCAAGGCAGTGGCATTGTCTACTTTACGTTGATCAAGACTCTGGAACGATTCAGCAGCCGTCTTCTCGAAGAAGGAATAGTTCACGTCTGTTATCATGGGGACCTGGAACGGTCGAAACGGCGCAACATTCAGAACGCGTTTATGGAAGGTGAACAATCGTTAGTTCTCGCGACAAACGCCTTTGGAATGGGTATCGACAAGGAAGACATCCGTTACGTTTTACACGCTGAAGTACCCGGATCCATGGAAGCGTACTATCAGGAAATCGGCCGTGCCGGCAGAGACGGCTTGGAAAGTCTGTGCCTGCTGCTCTACGACCAGCGTGATCTGGCAACTCAGATGGAGTTCATTCGCTGGAGCAATCCTAATTCTGAATATTTTCAACAGGTCTACCTGTATCTGACGGAGAGAAAAGAGCAGGTTCAAGCGTTTGGCGTGGAATGGCTCAACCAACAACTGCACTCGCGCGGCAAGGCTGACCACCGCCTGGAAACAACTTTCGCCTTGCTGGACCGGTACGATGTGGTCCAAGACAGTCATCCGCCAGGCTGTTTCAAAGTCATCGCCAATTTGCCGGACTGCATGCTGGACGACGGTCGTCTGGCAACCAAACTGGAACGCGACCAGCGGAAGCTGTATGCCGTGGTCGAATACGCCAACCACCCGGGAGACCGCAAGCAATTTATCCACAACTACTTCGGCTTGCCGTACAACGCTTGACAGGGCCGGAAACCTTTTCGGGCGCGACGGAGACGAACACCAATGCACATTGGTAAAACACAACCTCACTTCATCTAACGAAAATCCCTGCTGTGATGGGTAAGTGTTCCAACTTGATCGGCAAGTTCCTCAAGTCTCTGGACGACAATGTGAATCACTTCATTCTGCCGTTCCAATTTTCCATGGGCAATCAACATCGTGGCCTGGCGGGCCAGTGCATCAAATCGTTTCCAGACTGGCTTGTGGATGACAAGATTGGCGACCCCTGTTTCGTCTTCCAGGGTCACAAAGGTAATTCCTTTGGCTGTACTCGGCCGTTGACGCATCAACACAATACCAGCCACTTTAACAACACGATTGTTAGAATAGTCCCGTAACAGCCTGGCGGGCGTGACTCCAGCCTGACTGAGCTCCTTTCGGTAAAAATCCAGGGGATGCTTCCGCAGACTAAGCCCCGCAGCCTGGTAATCAGCGACGACCTCTTCTTGTTCGGTCAACGTCGGCAACTTCGGAGAAACGGGATCACACGGAGTCGAGCCAGCAAACAAAGGAAGTGTTTCGAGCCGCGCTTCCTGGTCGAGCGATTGCCACAAACCGTGGCGTCGGTCGAGTGTTATTGAGCGAAAGGCATCGGCATCCACCAGTCGTTCAATATTCACCTGGTTCAGTTGTGTGCGAGTCACAACATCTTCCAGGGAAACAAAAGGGCTCGTACGAACTTTCACAATCGTGGCAGCCACCGCTTGCGACAATCCTTTCACCAAACACATCCCCAAACGCAACGCCAGCACAGATCGTTTCAGTCCTGGTTCGATACGTTCGAGAGTGCAATACCAATCGCTGTAGTTCACATCAATGGGCCGCACTTCCACGGGCCCTTGACGGGCATTTTGTACATCACGAACTAACTGCGCCGGTGCGTAAAATCCCATCGGCTGGCTGTTGATCAATGACGCGGTAAACTCTGCTGGATAGTAATATTTCAACCAGGCTGAAACGTAGGCCAGTTTGGCAAAACTAGCGGCGTGGGATTCGGGAAAACCATATTCTCCAAATCCCCGTATTTGGTTGAAAACACGCTCGGCATACTCCTGCGTGTAGCCTCGCAGGAACATGCCATCGATCAACTTATTGCGAAACTTGTCAATCACACCCGGACGACGCCACGCACCCATCGCACGCCGCAACTGGTCCGCCTCGCCAAGAGTAAATCCGGCCGCAACAACGGCCAGTTGCATCGCTTGTTCTTGAAACAATGGAACCCCCAACGTGCGGTGCAACACCTTCTTGATTTCCTCGTTGGGATAGGTCACCTTTTCCTCACCATTGCGACGGCGTAAATAAGGGTGCACCATGTTTCCCTGGATAGGCCCGGGACGCACGATGGCAACTTCAATGACCAGGTCATAAAACTCTCGAGGTCGCAAACGCGGCAGCATGCTCATTTGCGCCCGGCTCTCGATCTGAAACACCCCCACGGTGTCACCTCGAGTGATCATGTCGTAAACTTGCGCGTCATCTTGAGAGATATTGTCGATCGTCAACTCACGGCCCGTGTGCGTTTCGATCGTGTCAAAACATTTGTGAATCGCAGTCAACATTCCCAAAGCCAGGCAATCGACCTTGAGAATCCCCAGTTTATCTAAATCATTTTTATCCCACTGGATCACCGTGCGATCGTCCATGGTGGCGTTCTCGATAGGAACCAATTCGCAAAGCGGTCCCTGAGTGATCACCATACCGCCAACGTGCTGAGAAAGATGTCGTGGAAAACCAAGCAACTCTCTAGTCAACCCAAGAAGCTGTTTTCCAACTTGTGAGTCAGGATCCACACCGCTCTGGCGACATCGCTCCGACAACACCGCGGGCTCACTGCGAAAGTCAAGATTCTTGGCCAGAGCGTCCACGCGATCGAGCGACAAACCGAGTACTTTCCCCACATCCCGGATCGCCGAACGGGGTCGATAAGTGATGACCACAGCCGTCAGCCCGGCGCGATCACGCCCATATTTCTGATAGATATATTGCAGAACTTCCTCGCGACGCTCGTGTTCGAAGTCAACATCGATATCCGGTGCTTCGTTGCGTTCGCGGCTGACAAACCTTTCAAATAAAAGGTTGCTGGTCATGGGATCAACAGCGGTAACTTCCAGACAGTAACAGACGGTTGAATTCGCCGCCGATCCACGACCTTGGCAGAGAATATTTTTCGAGCGCGCAAATTTGACGAGATCGTAGACGGTCAGAAAAAAAGCTTCGTAGTGAAGTTCTTCAATCAGCTTCAACTCGTGATCCAAACTCCGACATACCTTATCAGGAATCCGGCCTCCGTACCGCTTGCGTGCTCCCTGCCAGGCAAGTTGATGTAAATATTGCATGGAAGTTTGGCCGATCGGTGCCAACTCTTCCGGATAATCGTAGCGCAGTTCGTCCAGGGAAAAAGTGCAACGACCGGCAATTTCACCTGTGCGACGGAAGGCCGACGGAGTCGATCTGAAAATGTGGTGGATCTCGGGCAACCTACGGAGATGCCGTTCGGCGTTGGGAAGTAGATGTTCTTTCAATTCGGAAACCGTCGTTCCATGGCGGATCGCCGTTAACACATGTTGTAAAGCCATGCGGGTGGGGATGTGGTAATGAACGTCGCCTGCTGCCACCAGGGGAACACGGGTTTGCTGAGACAGTCGCCTGAGCCGAACGAGTTTTTGCCGATCATCCGTTCCATAGAGCAACTCGGCTAGTAGATAACAACGATCCGAAAATATATCGCGGTAAGGGTGGATCGACATCCCATCCCAAAGTTTCTGGCCGGCTGTCGGCACAATCGCAGCAAGCAGCCCCCGCTGGTGTGTGGCAATATCCTCTACATTCAACTGACATTCTCCCTTGGGTGCACGGCAACGTCCCACCGTGATCAATCGTGAGAGACGGCCGTAGGAAGCGCGGTCAGTGGCCAGCAGCACAACTCGAGGCGCATTGAGCGGTCGAATTTCGGCGCCGATTAATAATTGAAGCTGGCTTTCTTTCGCCGCTGCGTGAGCCTGCACCACACCGGATAAACTGTGAACGTCGGTAATCGCCAACGCCGTGTAACCTAACACAGCAGCCTGTGTTACCAGTTCATCCGGATGAGATGCGCCCTGGAGGAACGAATAATTGGTGCAGCAGTGCAGTTCTGCATAGACCAGTTTTCGAGATCGATCCTGCATACTGGAAGCAGGAACAAGATCGATAACTCGTTGAGGGTCTCGCCTGGGAAACACCGGTGGTTCAGGCATCAATCAACTCTCGCAGTACACATGACAAAACAATGGCAGGCGTCACCAAAACAAAGTCGGCGGCTTCCGATCGTGATCGCGTTATCCCGGGTTACATGGCACCGTTCGTTCCATCTATCCGAACATTCCGTGTAAAAACCAACTTTCGTATTTCAGGCAGCGGAAGATCCACAATCGCTGACCGGTCGTTGTTTCGACACGATAATAATCCCGGCGCACATTGCGCTGTCGCCACCAACCGGTTTCAATCCGCTCCGGCCCCCAGTGCCGTGCCACCTGTTGCTGATGACCGTGGTACTGAAAGTGACTGGGAGGTCCACTGGTATCCGCCATCACGACCTGGAGCCGAAGTGGCTCCGGAAGCAAATGGATCGGCTGATGAAGCGGCGTGAAAGAAATCGTCGAGCATGTTTTGCGCCGGGACCGGCAACCAATCAACGGTTCGGCGCGATAAGCCATTTCTGGTTGGGCATCGTTTTGCAAGACGTACCGTACTACGTTCAGGCGACCAACCCGTCCCGACAACCTTTCAACCATGCTGGCAATTCGAGGTGAATCCTGATAATCACGACCTCTTGTTGTGACAAGTTCTTCCTGCCGGCAGACAAGCGGAGCGGAAGACGTGGCACGCAATGAAATGTCCGTGACAAAATCCGAAAGTCTGAAATTATTCAGTTGTACATGTACCAGTTGGAACAGATGCCGTGGATCAATACTCGGACGAAATAAACCCACTTCCAGGTGAGTGCTTGGCACATGCTGATAATGAAGATCGCAAATCATCAGCAAGACCCCTCGCTGGTGTCGACGCAAAAGCACGCACAAACGTTCGACCAACTGCTCGATCACCAATTGAATACTGTTGTGATGGCCGGTGGGACATTCAAAACACCACTCCACCTCAAAATCAGGAGCGGATCGAACCGGAACAATCATTTCCGGTGCCTGATCCAAGATCTGATCCAGACGCTTCAATAAAAATCCCCCAAAACGAGCTTTTAATTCGACGCGTGGCAAAGGCAATAAATCAGCAATTGTTACCAGTCCCAGACGTTGCAGTGTTTCAAGCATCCGTGCCGGTAATCGCAACGCGGCCAACGGTAATCTGTGGATACTGGCCTGCGGCTGACCCGGCGCGGCGATCGCCAGGTACTCCCGGTCAGCTTCGCCACAACCGTAATGAGCCAATGCCCAAGCTGCCCCCGGTGTGCTGGCCAGGCCCATCTGCACGTTCAAGCGAAGTTGCTGGAGTCCACGCCGGGTTTGGCGGATCAATGATTCTTCTCCACCAAACAGGGAAGTGACACCACCGACGTCCAGTAACAACGTTTCCGGTGGCTGGACCTCATCGATACCGACCAGAGGACTGAAGCGATGACACCAAACCGCTAATTTCTCTAGCGATTCCAGATCGGTCGAAGGATCGTAAGGTTCCACGTGAAGCGTGTGACGATCGTGGCGATTGGTCAGCCCGGTTGCTTCCGCAACCGACATGCCAGCCTGTATTCCTAAACGCTGTGCTTCCGGCGAACAAACCACAACGCACTGTCCGTGCCGACAACGTTGCTGCAGAACGACGGGTTGCCCCTCAAGCCCGGGTTTGACGCGAGCCAGTCTCTGGACAGGCCAGACGGGGAACCAAAGGGCAAGGATGCGCTGCATGGATTTCACCAGTTTGCTCGTCAATTTCCAATTCCACAAAATCTTTTCGAATGTGACCCCGGCACCGCAAAATCTTCACCTGTAGCCGCCAACCTGACCGAGATGCTTCCGGAGTAACCAACAGCCGCACATCAGCCCAGGACGGCTCTTTCTGTGTAACGACCGGACGAACGAACAGCCCCAAACAACCACTTGCTGCCGCCGCTAATTGCAAACGTCGAAACGTACGACCGTCGAGACGACGGGGCCAAGCAAGCACAGCCGAAACATGAGGACACCGCAATGCCTGATCCAAAGCCCAGCATTCATCTTTTTCATTCACGGGGTGGACAACGATCGTACGATCCAACCGAATCTGAAAAGCTGCGGCAGCGGGTGGATAAAAGAGGCGACCGCAATCGACGATCACCAGGATCCCACATCCACCACATGCCTGACGAGCTGCCAACAGTGCCAACAACCCCGCGCCACTGGCCTGACCGCTAACCAGCCATTCAATCAACGAACCACGAGCAAATCCTGATCGGGGCAAAATGGCATCCAATGGCCAACAGCCAGAAGAAACCTGTGCCTCATCAGCCGCAGGCCTCTCCATTTCTTTTAAAAGCTGACGGAGTTGACGAACTTTGGTATGCATGGCGAAATCGAATCAGAAGATCTTGTCTTTATCGTCCCAATAGTATACATAAGTACACTATATTTCGGAAGAGGGCCTGGACGGTGCCAGCTTCCGGTAACTTCCGGCCGAACCAATCCCCGGGACGTGCCCGCCTGCAAACTTATGGGCATTACCAGGCGATGCACGCAAATCAAGCCGGAACCACCATTTGTTGTCGGCCGTGGAACAAGCCGCCATGCAAGCTGGGCGCCCAGCGACAGGGTCTAGCCGGGCATCCTGAAGACCGCGCATCTCTCAAGTGCAGGCCACCAATTCCAGGGCCGCGTCCAGCTCCCGGGCCCTGCGATCCCAGTCAAAACGCCGGCAGGATATTCTGGCAACTTCACCCGATTCGTAACAACTGCTTCCACAAGCCAATCCGTTTGCGAGGTCCCGCAGTCTTTCTGCCAGCATGCGAGCCGAGCCATCGTAGAAATAAGGCGAAATATCCGTGTCGTCTCCCAATTCAAGTAATTCGGGATACGCCAACCGCCTGGGAAGAAGAGGAAAACAACCGGCACGAATCGCTTCAACAGCTCCAATGCCAAAGAACTCGTGCAAGGCGGTTGAAACGTAGACATCCGCATCTCCCAGTACACCCTCGAAGCCCTCACGTGTGGCCTGATAACCCCACTGGTCAATGGAATCTTTAAATTGCTGACGGGCTGTTTTAAAGATAGCTGGTGAGTTTCGAAACTGTTCTCCCACGACATGCAAACGGAAATCGATGTCAAAGCTTTGCAACATCTCTAATGCCTCGAAGAACAAGTCAGGATTTTTATCATGTTCCCAACGAGCAGCCCACACAATCCGCAGCGGGCCATCCCGACGAAAAGTACGATCTGAAAAGGCTCCCACACCAGGATATTGCACTGTTGACTTAGCGCACGCTTCACGGATCGATTCCAAAGGCTGGCGGTCCGGCACACGAGCCAGCCAGGCAGGCAGTGTGTCATAAAATTCTCGCAAATGAAAATTCGAATTGAACCATACCGCAGACGCGGCCAGTGTGGTCGTCAAATTCGTGAACGTGAAGTGGGTATCACGTTCCTCTTCGAACCGTACCGGATAAGTAAGTTGGTTCTCGTGGAAATAAACGACACAAGGAGGCAAAAATTGAGTTTGCACAGACAGTCCACGGAAAGCTGCCAAGTCAAGCATGTCGCTGGCAAACATCACGTCCCATCGATCACCCGCTGTGACCCGCTCGTCAAATTGCCGTACAAATGTCAGGGCAGCATGCCGCATTCTCCATTTCCACTGGTGCGCCGGCAGCGTAAGAAGCGTCCATTGGTGACAACTTCTCTGGACCCAACCGTCCAGAAACGCCCGATGACTTCCACCATAGTAAGGCTCAAGGGCCAGAACACGCATGATCAACCGTAATTAAAAAAGACTGACAAGCTCACGTTCCCCTTCCGTGGAGGCCCCTGCGAACCAACCATCCGCAGTCTTCCCCCTGAAAGTTGTGCCAGCAAGAGGTGATTTAACTTTTTCTTTACCGGCAATCTGGGGCACCTGCCAGTTCATGCTCGGCACACCACACAATAACAAAACACGGCTCGTTAAAGATTGACATTGACGCATCCATTGTATCAGTGCTTCGTTAGCCGGGAATCTGGCTCACCATCTTCGGCGACGCCGCGTCACTGGGTTGAGGGTTCGGCCCGACCAAGAACATCATCCAGCGGGCATGTTTCGTTATTTGATTTTTCACCATGAGTCCTTTATCGAGAGAGCATGGAACAACCAATGATTCAGCAACTCTGATTCCGTCAGGCCAAGTTGTTGACCCAGGGCTCTCGGTACGCCTTTATGAAGCTCCCTATCTAACTCCGTTAAACGTTCCTTGCCTTGGAGACGAGCTGCAGGACAAGAAAACCAAAAAAGTGGCTTAAAAACGGGTCGGACACCATAACCACCTTTCGCAACTTGGTTTATACTTCAGACACTTTGCCGGAAATCGGGGCCGGCGCGGGTCGCTTTGCGAAAACCGAGAAAAATCAAACGGGACTTGCACTGCCACCTACAAGGATTCTCCCACCGGTCTAGCCGACGAGTTGACTGACCAGACCGTCACGGACCATAAAACTTATTTCGTTGCTATATTATTTCCGTCTGGAGTCGCC
>Ga0310121_10000907_pt1 | contig 31426 bp, 22 predicted proteins | sample CB27_Tmax_986_MG_FD_203504 | JGI IMG/M metagenome (GOLD analysis project Ga0310121, IMG submission 203504) | Marine microbial communities from Western Arctic Ocean, Canada - CB27_Tmax_986 | ecosystem: Environmental > Aquatic > Marine > Oceanic | place: Canada: Western Arctic Ocean | collected... | reverse complement strand
CCATGCCGCGTGCGCCGCAAAGGTGGCAGCACAGAATTTCGCGGTTGCGGTGGTACGTCATGGGTATGCTGCAGTTCTCGCAGGTGATGACGTGACCACACTTCGGGCAGGTCACTGAAGTGGAAAAACCTCGCCGATTCAAAAACAGGATGGTCTGCTCCCTCCGTTCAATCCGGCCTTGCATCGCCACCATCAGATCCCTCGACAGGACGTTGATCCGGCCTTCTCGCGCCGCCTCGGCCCGCATATCGACAATCCTCATGACAGGCATACGCCGATGATCAACGCGGTGCGGCATCGGGGCCACGCCATACTTTCCGCATTGCACGTTTCGCATGGATTCGAGCGACGGGGTGGCGGTACCAAGGACGACGGAGACCCCTTCGAGGTGACCGCGCATGACCGCCACATCCCGCGCGTGATACCGGGGTGACTCCTCCTGCTTGTAGGAGTACTCGTGCTCTTCGTCGACCACGATGAGGCCCAGGTTACTCACGGGAGCAAAGAGAGCGGAACGAGCGCCGATCACTATTTGGACCTTGCCGTCCCGAACCTTGTGCCACTCGTCGTGACGCTCCCCCATGGAGAGCGCGCTGTGCAACACCGCGATCCTGTCGCCGAACCGGCTTCGAAACCGGTCCACGGTCTGGGGTGTCAAAGATATTTCCGGAACCAGCACGATAGCCCCTTTGCCCTGCTGCAGCCCATGCTCTATCGATTGCAGATAGATTTCGGTCTTTCCGCTTCCAGTGACGCCGTAGAGGAGCACTACCGGTGGAGCCAATGTGTCCATGGAACCGCGAATGATCCGCATGGCTTCCTGCTGCTGCTCCATGAGTTCGAGGGCGCCCGTGCGAACCACCTTGTGGCCCGCCAGCGGATTTCGAAGTTCCGCGCGCGCCGCGACCCGAACAAACCCCTCCTGCGCCAACTTCCGGACGGTCGCCGCTGTCGTTTTTGCCGCTGAAACCAGGTCCTGAAGATACATTTCTTCCCCTTCCAGCAGCACGTCCAGGACCGCTGAGCGGCGCGCGCTCTTTTCACGCAAAGCAAATCGCTGACTCTCCACATGAGCTTTCGGTTCGGGAACGACATGCAGCCTTTCTTTAAATCCGGCCCCATGGCGACGAACCGCGCTGGGCAGCATGGTGCGAACCGCATTTTCAATCGGAGCTACGTAGTAAGATGACATCCATCGAGCCAACCCGAGAATGTTGGGAGTAATAAGCGGTTTGTCGCCAACCACACGTTGAATGCGCTTCAGCTTCTTGCGATCCGAACCATCCGCGAGGCCGATCACATAACCCCTCGTGAACCTCTTTCCAAACGGCACCTCGACGACAGACCCCAGCTCGACCTTCTCTTCGATCGCCGCCGGAATTTCATAATCGAACTCCCGATCGAGCGCGATCTCCACGATTACTTTCGCTACATTCGCCACGACTTCACTTGCCGATAATCTTGATCAGCACCCGCTTGTCTCTCTTCCCGTCGAGCTCGAAATAAAAAATCCGCTCCCAGGTACCGAAGTCGAGCTTCCCTTCTGTAATGGCGACGACGACTTCGCGGCCCATGATGGTTCTCTTCAGATGGGCATCCGCGTTGTCTTCGAACCCGTTGTGTCGATACTGGTCGTAGGGTTTCTCGGGAGCCAGTTTCTCCAGCCAATCGTCCCAGTCCGCGTGCAACCCGCTTTCATCGTCGTTAATGAATACGCTGGCAGTGATATGCATTGCATTGACGAGCACCAGCCCGTCCAGAACGCCGCTCTCGCGAATCGCGTCTTCAACGTCCCCAGTAATATTGAAAAGCTCTCGCCGTTTTTCCGCATGAAACCAAAGCTCTTTCCTCAATGTTTTCATCACTGAAACCTCCCGGGCCGGTTTTCCCGGCCGTATTCTAAATTCTGAAGCCTCTCCGAATTGTGATCCTACTCCGTATCGAATTGAATTGCGATTCGGTCCGTATTGAATCAAATATCCTATTTCCCCTGCAGTCAGGAAGAACGAACCATGGCCGCCCCCGAAAGGTTTTACGAACTCTGTGCCGAGTACGGCATCCATCCGCAACCTGCGGATCTGGAGAAACATGAGAAATACCTGCGGCTCCTCCTGGCGGAAAACCAGGTCATGAATCTGACCGCCGCCACCACCGGGGAAGACGCCTGGCTTCGCCATATTGGCGACAGCCTCCTTCTCGTACGACTCGTTGAAAAAGGCGGGACGGCGATCGATGTCGGTACCGGCGGCGGCCTGCCGGGCATTCCGCTCGCCATTCAGCGCCCGGAACTGGTGCTGACGCTGCTGGAAGCCACGAATAAGAAGTGCAGGTTTCTGGAACGGGCGGTGGCGGAACTCGAACTCGAAAACGTAACCGTTCGGTGTGACCGTTCAGAAATCGCGGCGCGCGACGCGTCCCTGCGCGAATCCTTCGATTACGCGATTGCCCGCGCCCTCGCCCCGTTACCCGTCCTTCTCGAACTCACCGTTCCATTTCTCTGCGAGGGGGGGCGCGTCCTCGCAATGAAAGGAGCGCGGGCCCATGAGGAACTGTCGGCAGCGAAAGATGCGCTCACGAAATTGCATTGCAGTTTGGAGGAAATTCTCGAATCCGGCGAATCAGGGTCGCGCATTCTCGTGATTCGAAAAAAGGCGCCCACCCCGGATATTTATCCGCGAAGAACCGGGATTCCGACAAAACGCCCGCTGTAGCGCCCATGCCTCAAAATAAATGCAAACTGGACGCGGTATAACTTTTGCTGTATGTTTAGGCTCGTTGCTGGTTTGCAATGAGGATGAATGCAAGGTACGCTTACTGTGCGCATCCGGAGTCACGCCGTGAAAGTGATTCGTCCAGCTTGCCGCATGCAGTTTACTGCTGCGGATGTGGAATTTATCGTATCCGCGCTCGGTCGCGATTTCGATAGGAAGGACTGCCTTGTAGATTTGCTGTCCGACCCGGACTCCCGTGATACCATACTCGATGATGTCCGCCTGTTCCGCGCCCTCCTGGAACAGATGGGCTGCCTGCAGGTTTCAAGTCGCCTGTATTTTTATGTGCTCGTGCGCCATGTCACGCTGGAAGCCGGCCTGGATGATCTCCGGGTAGCCGACTACATCGCCGAGGTGCTGAGCGTATTCGTGAGCGAACGCCGGAGAAGAAATCCGTTTGACGACGGGAACCAGCCCATGCACTACGTGATCGACATGCTGGCCGCGCTGCAGAGTGCGTCCCACGCGGATTGCTTCATCATTCGCGCCCACCTGGGCAACTTCACCTTGTTTCTGTCGGGGCTATTTCCAAAACATGTGCGTCATCGCCGGGAGCGCCGGGGCGCACCCGGGATTGATTACTATGAGCAGGTCGGGCAGGACAGCTACCGAGTCGCGGGCAACCACCAGCTGGCCGATCAGTACGCGCTGGCGCCGGTTTTTCGAACGTTGTCAACACAGTTTCAAACAACACGACTGGCATTAAACGAACTCTCCGACCGCCTCGTGTCACTCGAAAACAGCGGGTTCGAAAACGCGCTGATCATCGGCGATTAGTAGTCCCCGGTGACGGGAGGGATTGCACATAGAATCGTGCCCCGTCCTCCAGGTTGGTGGGAGGAGTGGCGTACCCTGCGGCGCGGAGTTTCGTCATGTCCGCCTCCGTAAAATACTGATACTTTTCGATCAACGCCCCAGGCATCTCGATGTAGCGAATTTTCGGTTCCCGGTCCATCGCGGCAAATGTCGCGCTCGCCAGGTCATTCCAGGTCCTGGCAATTCCCGTGCCGCAGTTGAAGAGACCGGATATGCTGGGGTTGTCAAGAAACCACAGAATCACGTCCACCGCATCAGTGACGCAGACAAAATCACGCTTTTGCTCCCCATCCCGATAGTCCGGATGGTACGACTTGAACAGAGTGACTTCCCCCGAGTCAAGGATCTGGGAGTGCGCTTTGTTCACGACGGAACGCATCTCTCCCTTGTGATCCTCTCGGGGGCCATACACGTTGAAGTACTTCAGGCCCGAAATTTCGCTGAACAATCCATTCGCCAGTGCCCACAGGTCGAACATCTGTTTCGAGTAGCCGTACATGTTCAGAGGATGCAGCGAAGGTGTTACATCATCGTTGTCGGAGTATCCAAGACTCCCATCGCCGTACGTGGCCGCGCTGGAAGCGTAGATGAATCGCGCGCCCCGCTCCAGGCACCAGGTGCACAGTTCCCGGGAATAGGCATAGTTGTTGTCGACCAGGTAATCCGCGTCGGATTCCGTGGTTACACTGCAAGCGCCCAGGTGAAATACAGCCTGCACATCGTCCAGAAGCCCTTCGCGCCACATCCCTTCACGGAACAGAGCCTTGTCCATGAAATCTTCGTACTTCAGGCCGACAAGATTGCGCCATTTTCCGCCGGTGCCGAGGGAATCGACCACGAGGATTGCCTGCTCGCCGCGCCGGTTGAGCTCGGCGATCAGGTTGCAACCGATGAACCCGGCGCCCCCAGTCACGATGAACTTAATTTCCATCGTCTATTCGTCCTGCCCGTAGGCAATTCTAATTCGCTCAATCATGCTTGTTGAAGAGAGACCTTCCTTTACGTCCGCCAACTCGATGCGTCCGCCGGCCCCTTCTACGATTTCGCGACCCGCCACATAGTGAGCCCAGTCACGCCCCTTGACCAACACATCGGGAAGCACCGCTCGAAGCAGATCATCCGGCTTGTCCTCTCCGAACACGACGACATAATCAACGCTCTCCAGACTTGCCAGAACCAGCGACCGATCGTTCTCGGTATTAATCGGACGTTTGTCCCCCTTGTATCGCCGGACCGAGGCGTCAGAATTGAGCCCCACCGCCAACGCATCCCCGAATCCCCGCGCGATCTCGAGATAGTAAGCGTGCCCCGCATGAAACACGTCGAACACGCCGTTGGTAAACACCAGCGTTTTTCCCTCCGTCCGCAGACGGGCGCGCTCTTCAACGAGTTGCACCCGGGTCAGGATCTTTGATTGCGCGCCTCTCATCCCATATTCCGAGCCACTAACTCGCCGAACTCGCTGCACTTCACCAGGGTTGCGCCGTCCATGAGGCGGTGGAAATCGTAGGTGACTGTTTTCTTGGAAATCGTGGTGTCCATGCCCTTTATGATCAAATCCGCGACTTCCGTCCACCCCATGTAGCGAAACATCATTTCCCCTGACAAGATGAGGGAACCCGGGTTGACCTTGTCCTGGCCGGCGTACTTGGGCGCAGTTCCATGCGTCGCTTCGAAAATTGCCAGACCGGTCACGTAGTTGATATTCGCACCGGGGGCGATCCCGATTCCGCCCACGCAGGCAGCCAGGGCGTCGGAGATGTAGTCGCCATTCAGATTCATGGTCGCAATGACTCCATAGTCGGCAGGACGAGTGAGGATCTGCTGTAGAAATGCGTCGGCGATCACATCTTTTACAATAATTTCTTCACCAGAATTGGGATTTTTAAACACTTGCCACGGCCCGCCGTCCAGGTCCTTCGCGCCGAATTCCTTCCTGGCAATATCGTACCCCCAGTCGCGAAATGCGCCTTCGGTAAATTTCATGATGTTGCCCTTGTGCACCAACGTGACGGATGGCCGGTTGTTGTCGATGGCGTACTGAAGCGCGGCGCGCACGAGGCGGTATGTGCCTTCCTCGGATATCGGCTTGATCCCGATGCCGGAGCTTCCGGGAAATCGAATCTTCGTGGCACCCATTTCCTCTTGCAGAAATTTGATGACCTTCTCTGCCTCAGGAGTGCCCGCCTCGTATTCAATGCCGGCGTAAATGTCTTCGGAGTTCTCACGGAAAATCACCATATCGGTCTGTTCCGGGTGGGCGACCGGTGACGGCACGCCTTCAAACCACCGTACCGGCCGAAGGCAGACATACAGATCAAGCTCCTGGCGGAGCGCAACATTGAGACTTCGAATGCCCCCGCCCACCGGCGTGGTAAGCGGCCCCTTGATGGCTACCGTGAACTCTTTGACCGCGTCGAGAGTTTCAGGGGGCAACCAGATCGTTTCCCCATACACTTCGTTGGCCTTGTCGCCCGCATAGATCTCCATCCACGAAACGCGACGGTCCCCTCCATAGGCCTTTTCGACGGCCGCATTCCACACGGTCATGCAGGCACGGGTAATATCCTCTCCTGTTCCATCGCCCTCGATGAAGGGAAGAATCGGCCGATCGGGGACGTGAAGCAATCCGTCGTCCCCCATCGTGATTTTCTCGCCGCCTTCCGGAATCTCGATCTTGTCATATGCCATAGCGTTTATCCTTTCAGATACGTTGGATTCTTCCGCGCCGATGTGCGAAGCGGTACAGAGATTCAAACACGATAAATCAATGGGCAGTACAGGACTCGAACCTGTGACCCCCTCGGTGTAAACGAGGTGCTCTAACCAACTGAGCTAACCACCCGTCGTGCAATCTGTCCCAAACGGGTAGAACATTGTAGGCGCGGGGCTCTCCGAGTCAATCCCACGCTTAGATTAGTTCGGGCCTGCGTCCACTTCGTTTCGGAACGATTGAAGAATAGTCTCTCTCATCCTGCTGCGGCTCTACGTTGGGCATGACCATCGATTCGAGCGGCACCGTCGGATACTTCTTCAAACCGCAGGAGAACCTCACCGGATCAGGCACCCATGCGCCGGTACCCGGGTTATGGCCTCCTCTATATGACGCGCCTGGTTTCCAAGGACTGAAAATCGTATCCAATGGCCGGATCGGCGGTGAACTTGCCCTTGGGGCTACGGTTGTCTTATATTCATTTTAGAGTGAAATTCATACGAATCTGCTCTGCCACGCTTCTCCTTGCCGTCGCTTCCGCATTTTCTTCGGCACAGACCGTCCTGGCCGACGAAAACTTTGATGACGGAAATTCCACCGGCTGGACATTTGCCTCGGATCCGGTGGGAATCTGGTCGGTGCCCGCAACCGATCTTCAACTGACCTGCGGCAGCTGCATTTTCCCGGCCGGCAACCAGGACTTCTACAGCCCGCCCGTGAATTCCGCCGAATTTTCTTTCCCCGTGCAAACGCTAAGCGAATTCGAACTTCGCGCCCACGTCACGTTCCACGGAAGCGGGCCTCCAGATGCGAACACCACCCACAACGAAAATTTTTCAGTATTGGGGTTTTCAATGCAGCGGGTGATCCCGGCTATTTCGCGGACCTGACCGCCAACGCCAACCCGGCCACAGTTGGTCGGGGATGAACATCCGGCGGATGACAGCCGGCGTCCTGGTGGAGACGCTGGACCTTCACGGCCGCATCCATTCCAGGGCAAATGGTAAAGACACTTGGAGGAATGCTCTAAACGCCGATCGAAAAGTACGGCGGTAGGAAAGGCGGTTTAAAAGTGCGGCGCCCCCAATAAACCTTCGGTAAGTGGCCCGAGAAGCCAGTATTTTCTCGGGATTGTGAACGAAGGAGGAAGGGTATACGCAGAGATGGAATGGTGGACGAAGATTCGTCAACAAGTGGAGGAGGAAAGGGTCTCGAAGCGGGAGGTGCCGCGAGGGACCGGGATCCACTGGAGGACGCTGGAGAAGATGCTGAGCCACAGCAGCCCGCCGGGCTATCAACTCAGCGAGCCGAGGCCGGAACCGAAAATCGGTCCGATCGGATCGCCGAGATCCTGAAGCAGGACCAAGTGGTGCCCAGGAAGCAGCGCCACAGTGCCAAGCGGATCTTTGAACGGATTCGGGACGAGGGCTACAGCGGAGGCTACACGCGGGTAAAGGAGGCGGTCCGGGAGATCAAGCAGACCCGGCGGGAGGAGTTTGTCCCGCTGGTGCACCGCCCGGGGGAGACCCAGGTTGACTTCGGCCATGCATTGGCCAAGGCAGGCGGGAATCTCAAGAAGATCGTGTTTTTCGTGATGTGCCTTCCGCACTCCGATGCGGTGCATGTGCAGGCGTTTCCGCGGATCTGCACCGAGGTGCTCTGGGAAGGGCACGTGCGGGCGCTGCGTTTTTTTCGGCCGGTGTGCGCCCAGGCGGATCACCTGCGACAACGACCGCACGCTGGAGGCCGCGGCGCACTTGGCGGCGGAGGCGAGTTCACCGGGGGTACGGGCCGCGGGAAAAGCGGGGCTGGAGCGACTTCGGAGGATTCGCTCCGGAATCGATCCCAGCCATGGCTTGGAAGAGAAAAAGTACGGCAGAGATTGGCAGGCCTTCGGCAATATGGCGGAGGACCGGGAGCAGGTGATTGAAACCATTGTGGCGATTCAGAACGCGGAGTGATCCTGGAAGCAGAATGATAGGAGCGGGCTCTACCATTCGCTTCTTCATGATCTTCTCTTGCTCCGCTCGGGCTGGAAGCCCAAGCTACGGATTGCGCCTCATGTCCATTATCTATATCAAAAAAGCCACCCGAACTGCGCAAACCGGCAGCGATGAAACGGCTCGCACGGTGAGCGAAATGCTGGGAGTCCTGGAGCAGGGAGGCGAGGACGCGGTGCGGGACGCGTGCCGAAGGTTGGATCGCTGGGACGGTGATATCGTGGTCGGCCGCAAGCAGATCGACGAAGCGGTTCGGCAACTACCGGAGACAGTGAAGGACGATATTCGCTTTGCGCACGAGCGGGTCAGCGACTTCGCAAGACATCAACGGGACGCTCTTCTTGAATTCGAAGTGGAACTGATGGACGGCCTGGTAGCCGGGCAGAAGCTCGTCCCGGTGAAGACCGCCGGCTGCTATGTGCCGGGCGGGCGCTATGCCCATGTCGCGTCCGCGATCATGAGTGTCGCCACCGCGAAGGTGGCCGGCGTGGAACAGGTGATCGCCACCTCACCCGCTTCGGGGGAACGCGGCGGCATCCACCCCGCGATCCTGTACGCCATGGATTTATCCGGGGCCGACTACATTCTTTGCGCGGGGGGCGTGCAGGGAATTGCCGCCCTGGCCTATGGTCTGTTTACCGGCCGTCGCGCGGACATCATTGTGGGTCCGGGGAATCGCTTCGTGGCGGAGGCCAAACGGGTGCTGTTCGGCAGAGTGGGGATCGATGTGATCGCCGGGCCCACCGAGTCCCTGGTGGTCTGTGACGATACCGCGGATCCCAAAATCGTGTCTTGCGACCTTGCGGGCCAGGCTGAGCACGGAGTCGATTCGCCGGTATGGCTGGTCACTACTTCGGAGCGCGTCGCCACCGAAGTGAATCGGTTGATGCCGGAAGTGATTGGCCGATTTCCCGTGGTGGCCCGCAATGCAGCCCAGCCCGCGTGGGACGACTATGGCGAGATTGTCCTCACCGATACCCGGGAGGAAGCGGTGCAGATCTGCGACGACTATGCGCCCGAGCATCTCCACGTACAGGCGGAGGACCTGGACTGGTGGCCGGCGTCCTTGCATAACTACGGGTCCCTTTTCCTGGGAGAGGAAACCACGGTGGCGTTCGGAGACAAGTGTGCCGGGCCCAATCACATCCTGCCCACCCGGGGCGCGGGGCGCTATTCCGGCGGTCTCAACGTGGGAAAATTTATCAAGACCCTGACCTACCAGCGGATGAGCAAGGACGCCTGCAGAGCCGTGGCACCAGTGGCGGCACGCATTTCACGCCTGGAGGGTATGGAGGGCCATGCGTTGACGGCTGACGCGCGCCTTGAAAAGTACTCTCCCGGGCAGCGGGATCAACCGCCGGTTCTCAAAATCGACCTCAGCGACCCGGGGCCGATCCCCGATGGAGCGATCGCCGAGGCGGTGGATCTGATGCGGACCGGACGGCTGCATCGCTATGGAGAATTTTCCGGTACGGAACCCCATGCCGCACTGTTCGAACAGGAATTCGCCGAATATGTCGGAAGCCGGTACGCCGTCGGGATCAACTCCGGTGGCAGCGCAATTTTTCTCGGGCTCAAGGTGGCCGGTGTGGAACCGGGAGACAAAGTGCTGGTGAACGCGTTCAACCTGGCGCCCGTGCCCGGGGCGATTCATCATGCGGGCGCCACGGCGGTGCTGGCGGAGGTGAGAGAGGATTATTTGATCAATCTCGACGACTTGGAGCAAAAGGCCCGGGATTCCGGCGCAAAGGTATTCCTGCTGACCCACATGCGCGGCCACATCGCGGACATGTCCGGCGTGCAGTCATTGTGCGACCGGTTGGGACTGATCCTGGTGGAGGATTGTGCGCACACCATGGGCGCCAAATGGAAAGGAACCTTTACCGGACGATTCGGCGCGGTGGGATGTTTCAGTACGCAGACATTCAAGCACATCAACTCCGGCGAGGGCGGGATCCTGGTCACCGACGATGACGAGATGGCGGCAAAAGCGATCCTGTATGCCGGCAGTTATATGCTGTACGAACAACATCGGAGCGCACCGGCCCGATCGGTGTTCGAACGGTTTGCGCCCCACATCCCCAATTTCAGTTTACGCATGTCGAACCTGGTTGCCTGCATCCTGCGGCCGCAGCTTCGTGAAATCACAGCGAGAGGCGAACGCTGGAACACCTTGTATGCTGCTCTTGAGAGACGGCTGAACCGGATTGACAACGTCCGTGTGCCGCCGCGCAAAGAGGGAGAACAATTTGTTGCCAGTTCGATCCAGTTCCATATCACCGGTCTCGATACCCGGCAGCTGCAGGTCCTGGCGGATCGCTGCACGGCGCGGGGCGTGGCCATCAAGTGGTTCGGGCGCAATAATCCGATGGGCTACACCAGCCAGGCTCGTCACTGGCAATATCTTGAATCTCAACCAGTCCCCGATACGGCCGGCGTGCTGAGAACGACCTTTGACATGCGGATTCCGCTCGCCTTGACCAAGGAGGATTGCGATACCATTGCGGTCATCCTGCGTGAAGAACTCGAAAACGTTTGAGCTGTGTGCCGCGGCCACGTCGCTCCAACATATCCAGGCCCCGCCGGCCCTGTGCTGGAGGAGGAAGGTTTTGAGTACTACGCCGGGGATTGACTTGCGGAGTTCTCAGATTCAATTCTTACTTCCGGCCAAAGGGCAGGGCTACCGATCCCATTCGTTGAAGAGTGTTGTCATGCGCCTCCGGACGAGAGCGCCACCGCCGGACGCCACGGCCTCCGGATCCCACCACATAAAATAGAAGTCGCCGATTTCATCATCATACCATTGAACATGTCCGTCGAAGAAGCCGAAGTTGAACCCGGTCCGGTGCCGCATGCGCGTTCCGGCCGTCGAGTCGAACACCGCTACTTTTCCCAAGTAGTCTTCGAACACCGGCTCGACTAACCTCTGACTGCTACTGCCGTGCAGGTTGCGGACCATGTATTCGGTCTCGATGATGTAGGACCCATAAGGCCCCGGATTACTGGGCGATGCCGGTTGCCCGTTCGGCCAACTATTTGCCCGGACGGCCTTGCTGTAATCTCCTGCCGGGCAGAGATAGGCCGAGATATGCTTAACATAGTCACCTTCCCAAAGCAGCCCCAATCCGCCCCATTCAGTGACGCCGTTCCCACGCATATAATTGCTTGCCTTCATCCTGCTTTGATCATGGCTCGCACGCGGGCCGAAACGTCTGTCGCCAACCATGTGCGGACTGGCGCCATTGTGGTCTCTTGCGTACGATGAAAGCCCGATACACAATTGCCGAACATTGCTGGAGCAGGAGGCACGCAAGGCTTTATCTCTCGCCTGCTTCATCGCCGGAAGCAGCAGCGCGGCCAGGATCGCAATGATGGCGACGACCACCAACAACTCGATGAGCGTGAACCCTCCCGTGCAACGGCCGTTCCTCTTTGAATGGGATAAACAAGTCCTGATTATTAACATGGACATGAACTCTTTCTGATCTTTCGCGGGGCTTCCCCGTCTCTGTAAGAGTTTAGGGTATTCCGATCAGGATGACAAGCGTACTGCTCGTTTCACGGTTCAACGCGGCGAAACGCCGATCGCGGGTTCATTGCTTCCGCGGCCCCAGTTGTCGGAACGGTGCTTGATGTGTTCGCACCAGCGGGCGTTCTTTTTATCGCGTTGGAGCTGTCCGTTCGGGTCCGGCAGCGTGAATGTATAGGAATACAACCTTGCGTTTCGCAGGTAGATCTTGAACAGCAGGCCGCCGCGGTGGTTCGGTGCGATTTCTTCCCAGGCGCTCTTACCGTGTTTCCAGGACAAGGGTTGATCCTTGCCGTTAGCGGTGGCCGGAATACAATCGCTGCGCGAATAGCCGTTGACGACCTTCCCGTACGGCGTGACCAACTCCGCCTCGATCGAACCGCCTTCGGCATCGGCATTGACGAAGATTTCATGGGGCGGGCCCCAAGGTTTGCAAACGAAGTTGCCTTCGTCTTTGCCTGCGTCCAGCGAAACCCAATGGTCTTCGGGCATCTTCGCAAGCATGCAGGACGTGGCGTCTCGCATGTCGAAATTATGTTCCTTCATGTAAGCGGACTGGGTCCGATCGTTGTGCTGGAAACGTACCGCGGTGTAATAGATGTACGTATCGCCATCGATGGTGAAGGGATTGGCCGAGGGAACAAAGATGACACCGGCGTCGGACGAGCCAGGCTCGCCGACGGGCAGGATGGGCGACCGGTCATCCGGGCGCAACCAGTTCCGCCCATCTCGACTGTAGGCAAGCTGAACGTCGACATGACCCATTTTGTTCCGGGGAGAATCCGCGGGAGGTTCATTGAAGATCTCGTATGACTCGGACGCGGGCAGCGAGTATTGCGTGTTAAGTAGGCCCAGGCAAAAATTCTCGTAAAAGAAGGGGGTCATTGCCTGAAAATTAAACATCTCCGGCGGGTCCAATTCATCGCCGGGCACGAGAATCCGCCCCCGGTCCTCCCAGTTCACCAGGTCGAAACTTTCATAGAGCGAAATGTCGCGCGGCACGTTAGGCACTCGCCGGGTGTATAGCTGGTAGATGCGGCGGTCCCGGTCATAGATAAATCCCCATCCCCCGTCGCTGATGCCGCGCAGCACGGGATTGACGTGAACCGGTCGCTCCCAATTCAATCCGTCGGCGGAATAGGCGAGGCACAGGGGCATATGATCTTTCGCCCAGCGCGATTCCCCACTTTCCACTTGGAAGATCATTTTGTAGCGGCGCTCTGAATTGTCGCTCGGATCATCGATGATGGTGTAGGTGAGCGACAGCATCTCGCCGATGAGATAATTGTTCTCAGTGGATCCGTTGACCTCGACCCGGTTCAGGATCGGCATTTCCCAGTGGATGCCGTCCCGGCTGGTCGCATAGGCCGTCTTGCGGCCGCGTTCCCAGTATTCATCCGGTTCCTGCCCACAGACCACGTACCACATCCGGAAGAGCTTTTCCTGTTCGTCGTAGAGAACGTTGTTGTAGTTGAACATCTCCATGGGATTCGTATTCCATGGAGCGTCCAGTTTGAGCACGGGCTCAGGGTGCTTGACGGCCTGGTTGGTCTTCCGCCGGAGGTTGTTGACCTCCAGCAAATCCTGGTCATCAATCACAAGGAACTTGTAGCGACAGCTATGCGACATATTCTTACTCACCTTTTTCTCGCGGGATATCCGGTAGACTTCTGTGCAGTACTATCACCTCTATACGTTCCTGTTTGCGACAACTTTTCTACCTCAGAGTGCAATACGCTGTCCGTAGCCCGGAATTCATTCCGCAGGGGAGAAATTGGCCTCTCGCACCCTCAACTCGGGCCGCATCTAGTTGCGATTACGAGTATGATCTGGACCAGGAAAGGGGAGAGTAAAATTCGTTATTCGTACGACAATCTTCCAACATCGCTTTCGTTTTCGAGAATTTTGCCCACCACGGGCTTGTGCGTCGCAGATCGGAAGTCTCGGCGACTTCCGCTACTTTGAAATCCAAAATCGTAAATCCGAATGATCTTCGGTACGATTGCGTCCATGATTTACAGGGAGCAGGTGCATTGCAAACCGATGTTCGTTATCCAGTGCCTGGTCGGTCTCGGTCTGCTTCTGTTCGAGGGCCGGATTCGGGCCGTCGAGGTGGTCCTGGTCTCGCCCGAGGGTCCGGCGCCGAGTGTAATCGCCGGCGATCACCCGGACGACGGGGACGCGGCGGCGGATTTCTGCGACTACCTTTCGAGGGTTACCGGGCGCACCATCACGGTCTCGCCCTCCCCTGCCCTCTCCGGCGTCACCATCCATGTCGGGGCCGATTCATTCGTGCGGGCGCAGGCGCCGGAGCTCGGCCGGATCCGGGGTGACGGGTTTGTCATCAAATGCGTCGAGGCGGAAGGTCGTCGACACCTGATCCTGGCCGGTCCGCAGGCGCCCTCGTCCCAGTGGGCGGTGGAGCGTTTTCTCATGAACCACTGCGGGGTCCGCTGGTTGTTTCCCGATCCCGAGTACGGCGAGGTCGTGCCGACGAAGCCGACGGTCACCATTCCCGACACGCTCTCTAAAGTGTACGAGCCTGATTATCTCTCCCGCTCCAATTGCAGCATGTACATGTTTACCCCCAGGAAGAAATACCTACGGCTGGGGCCGATCGGCGGGCCGTTCGGCAGCCACGAGATTCAGACCATCTTCTCCACCGATGAATTCGCGGCCCATCCCGAATGGTTCGCTTTCTTCAAGGGCAAGCGGCAGTGGTGGAAGTACGGCAACGGATGGCAGATCTGCACCACGAATCCCGGGACGGTTGAACACGCGGTGAAGTACATCGACGGGTATTTCCTGAAGAACCCGGACGTCATCGCCGCCTCGGTGGGGCAAAATGACGGGTCGGGTTGGTGCGAATGCGACACCTGCACCGCCTTCGTCAACTCCTTCGATCCGCCCTACACCATGACCGAGCGATGGTTTCACTGGGTGAACATGGTCGCGCGCGAGGTGGCGCATAAGCATCCTGGAAAATGGGTGGAGTCCATGGCATATGCGAGCACATCAGAACCCCCGCGCTTCCCCCTCGAGGACAACGTAGCCATCACGAAAACCTTTGTCCTGGAAAAAGAATTCGAACTGGCCGAGAAATGGAAATCGGTCTGCAAATCGGTCAACCTGTACTCCTACATGTATGGGAACTCCTTCATGGGGTTTCGCCATTATCCGCACGCCGCCCAGGAATTCCTCCAGTGGGGATACGACGGATTAGGGGCGATCGCACACGTCACGGAGTGCGGCGGCGACTGGTCCTTCGACGGGCCGAAGTATCATTACCTCCAGGCCCTGCAGTGGGATGTGAACGCGGACGTGGACGCAGTCATGCGGGACTTCTGCCGCGCCTCCTACGGGGGGGCCTCGTCGCCGATGCGGGCGTTCTGGAATTTACTGGAGGTGGTGTACGATCGGCGGCCGCCCACACCGTACGGCGAGACGCGTAAGCGGTGGCTCTTCTACCAGTGGGTGTCCTGGGCGATGAACTCATACGTCCAACCGAACGACGAGTTCGTTCCCTACCGCTTGACGGATGTCGATGAGTTGGACAGGCACATCGCGGAGGCGATTAAGCGTGCCGCGGCCGACTCCGAAGCGGTGCAGTTTCGCGTGGACCGTGTCTCCGACGCCTGGCGGTACTACCGCACGATGATCATCAGCGCGGCAAAATATTATCCGAGTGCGCCGGAGACGGCCGTCACCTCGGCAGAGGCCGCCGGGCATGCAGTGCAGCGGGCCCGCGAGATCGCCGACATGAGGGCGGAACGCCGGCATTACGACCAGCAAATGCTCCGCTATCCGCAGATCAATCCGCGGCGGGCCGGAAAAAACTTCTGGTCCTGGGGCGAAGCTCTCACTCTATTCAGTCGCGAGACCACGCTGATCGACGAACTGTGCACCGCGGTCAGCGCGTATCGAATGCGGGCGGAGGGCGTCGACAGTGTTCGGTCATTCTGGCGCGAAGTTCTGCCCGCGGACAGTCTGTACGATCATGCAAGAATTCAACTGTATATGCTCGATCACCCTACGCTTACGAACGTGCTGATCAACGGCAGCTTTGAGTCCGGAAACCTGGAGGGATGGGAAGCGAATGCATCGGAGACGGTGGCCCGGGACGGAGCGCGCACCGGCAATGCAGCGCTGTACTGTTCGTCCACAACATCCACCCTTCGCCAACGAGTGCCGGTCAAGCCTCTGGAACGCTATCGACTCACCGCGTATGCAAAATACCTGCGTGAATCCTCCGAGACGGCGGTGCCCGCGGAGGCCATCCTGGATTTCTACGGCGGCGGCACGCGGATATGGGCGGAGCCGACGCGCTGCGTTCTGCCGACCATTGACCCGGCCGCGGGATGGATTCGGCTTCGGTCAACGGTATCCGTCCCGCCGGGGGCGGATTCGTTGGAGATCAAATTGAAGCGGCGTTCCGCGGGCGAACATCTGTGGGACGACATTGCATTTGAGCGTATCCTGGCCCCGCCGGAGATCACCGATGGGCGCCTGGTCGATCCGTTTGACGGCGATTACTTCCGCGCCGATACCTGGATCCAGACCACGGACCACCGCTACGGACCCGAGACGCCTGTGGTCCGGGACGGGTGGGCGGAGTTTTATCTGGCGGAAAGCCACCCGGTGAACTCGCTGGCCCGATTCGACGACCTGTTGGCCTACGAAGAAGGTGCTGGATGTTATCGTCTTCGATTCCACGCGGCGACGCGCGGCGGTCTGCCTGAGGAGGAGACCCTGTTGGCGGTGGGTATCCAGAACGGCCCCGGTCCCATCAGCACCCGTGCCACGGGAATGTTCTGGTACTTCTATTTCTCGTCCGCAAAGCGGGCGGAGGCGATGATGTCCGGATACGCAATCCAGGGAGGATCACGCACCGCCTCAACGAGTCAAGGCTTGGGCGATCTGCGACAACCCGTCACCGATCTGTGGGTTACCTTGCGCTTTGACCCCGGCACGGTAGAGATCTACGCAGCGGCCGACGGGTATGACGAGAGCCCGGCGTCCCTGCTGGCCGAATACGAACACGGGATCACGAACCTGGCGGCCGACGGCCCGGTCTACCTGAAACTGGACACGGGAGACTACCGACTGGACGAGATCAACCTGGCGCGCCCGGATCGGGCGGGCGAAGAGATGCCGATTCGCCACGACCAACCGCCTCCCGAGCACGATCCGCAGCGCCTGATCATGCCGGGGGTGACTGAAGACTAAAACTACAACGGTTTAAAAACCGGGGGATTAACCACGATTCGGTAAGCCTTGTTTGCGCTGGATCCGTCAGGGTCATACAGAAACTGATTGGTCCCGCTGCCCATAGTGTAGGCCCCGGTGCTCTCGAAACTGGACGTCACCAGCTCGGTGGTGCTTTCCAGGCCATACTCGACACCCGCCTGACTCAGAAATTCCATGGTCACCGCACCCGCTGCGGTCGCCGAGGCAGAAGCGACCTCATGGACGAACTGGGTTCCGGTCAGGGAGATGCTCTCGAAGGAGACCTCGGAGCCGACATTGGTTTCAGCGCCGTTGGCAAGAAAACAACTGAGTTCGATTCGGGCGATCCGGTCGACGGGATTGTCGAAGGCGGTCTCGGCCAGGGTGATCGGTCCGTTGCCTTCGGTGTCCGTTGCTACGACATCGAAAGTATCCGACTGCGCGTCGAAGTTGATCACGAAGTTGGCTCCATTGGTGAATCTCCAGAGGATCGAATCATTCTGCGTAATGAAGGTGCCCGCGTTGATCTGAGACGCTTCGATGATCGTACCGTCCGGGCTGTTCGTCACCACGATCTCCACACCCACCGTTCCATTACCGCTTAAAAGGCGCGCCTTCAGACCCGTTCTGCCGGTCCCGTCTCCGAAATCATTCAAGGAGAGCGTACCGACATCCAAAGGGGCGGTAAGATCGATAGCGGCGATGGCATTGTTGACGGCATTGCTCAATACCCGCAACCGTCCGGCGATGTTGTTGCCCGTTCCGCCAAGGGCGTGGGTATCCCGTTTTGCCCCGACCAGTACCGATGGGAAATCGCCATCAAAGGGTATGATCCAAGTCTGTCCGTCTACGACATCCCCATTGTTCCAATCGCCATCGCCAAAGCCATTATCCAACCAGGTTCCGGGATGGCCGATCCCGTCCGCGAAATCGTCTGTGAAACTGAGGGCAACCTGGCCCCGGACGGAACCGCCGGCAATCAAGAGGGCGGCAAAAACGGAAAACAATAGCCTCATGGGAATACGATGCTCCTTCTACGGATAACGCCGTTGCTAGTCTTATCAGTGGAAACCCTAGCGAAAAATGTCTGCATTCTCCAGCGATTTTATTAAAAAATATGCGGATCCCGGACATCAAGTGCTCAGCAAATAGTGTTCCTTTCGTTTCCTTCTGTTTTAATCCGTTGGGGTGAGGTGCCGCCGTTTCGTACTCCTGTCTTCCGAAATCGTTGTTATTTGCGACGATTTCACCAACCACGGAAAAGATCCCCAATCCTTGCGCTTGGGAGTTTCAGGTTGCGAAGCCCCTAAACAGCGACGCCCTGCCTTCGATCAAACGGGGCTCTTTAGGGGCTTCGCAGCCTACCCATCCCGCCCCCCAGGAGCGGGGATTCCAAACGGAACTTTGTACGACGATCCTTAAAATCGGAAATTTGGTTATGGCCGAAACGAAGTGAAGGCTGCCTCGTGGTTCTACTCCGCCAAAGCAGCGACGATGGCTTCAGCCTGGTCCGCGGCCGCCTGGCGCAGGATGTCGTAGGCCCCCAAAGGGAGGTCGGGCTCCACCCGTGGCCGATTGTAGGCGGACGCCTCCGCGGGGTCGCCCCGAACTTTGAGAAAAGCCTTACCGTAATTGTCCATGGTGACCATGGAACGGGCCTGCTCGAAAACAGCCTCGGCGCCGCGGACGAGGTCATCGCGACCCGCATCGGCGGCGCGTCCGGCTTGCCGCTTCAGCGTGGCCAGGTAGCGGTAGTCGTCGATCCCTTCGCGAACCGCTTCCCATCCGATGGTCGGAATCAACTCGTCCTCCGCAGGGTAGACGTAACTCAGCTTCGGCATCGCATCGAAATAGCACCAGTGCGCACAGCCCTTCACCTGCGAGACCCAGGCCCAGATACCAAAATAGTACCGGTCGGTTTCGGCATCCACCGGCGCGAGCATACAGTCATAAGTCCAGAGTTCCTTGCGGTGCATCTTTGCGTCGGCGATCACGCCCGACTCGCCGATCCGTTGACCCATGCACCCGATCCACAGGTCGAAGTAGTGCCCGACCGTCTGGATCCCCTGCGAGGAGCCCAGCGCCGTGGTCAACCGCACCGGATCGTCGTAGCGCCGCTCGCGGAACGGTTCGAATTTCCTCATGAAGGCGCGGACACGCTGGTTGCGATCCTCCTCGCCCGGTTCGTCCACCCCGTAGATCACGATCTCCTGCCAGCCGCGGCGGCGGCGTTCGTCTAAAACCTGCGTCCAAATGTCCGGATCGTAGTTGCCGGCTCCCAGCCAGATGACCGGCAGGCCGGGCGCGACGAGGCCGGTCTCGTCCAGCAGGTCCATCGTGGGTACAAATCCGAGGTGGCCGGGTTCACTCTCCGTGAGCGTGAATTGGTCCTCGACCATGGGGTAGATATAGAGGCTCGCGGTGGTCATTCCGTGGCTTCGCATATCTTCGAACACCCGCTTCTGGTAGGCAGGCGTGACAAACGTCTCCGCGCCTCCGGGCAACTTCGCGTAGTACCCCGTGTTGTTGTACATGAAGTAGGCCATGCCGGTTTCGTGGGCATCGAGCAACCTGAGGGGCCGTACGCGCACTTCGAGCGTGAGGGCCTTGAGCGTCTGCAGACGACCCAGGTCCGGACCCAGGTCCGTGATCGGGACGCCGACGATCAATTTCGTTCGATAGGTCCCGGGCCTGGCACTCGCGGGCACGTGCATCGTCAGCCAGAAGCGCCGGGTCGAATTTTCCGTGAGGTCGACGGTGTCCTTGCGTAGCAGGAACTGCTCGATGTCATCCCTTTTCGTCCAACTCTCGAACGGATCGGCCAGGCGGATGGTTACGGCCTCCTTGTCGATGCGGTCGCCCGCGTCGCTCGTCAGATCGCCGGCCAACTCGAGGCGAACCTGCTGCCGCGGCCGGGCAGAGCGGATGCTGATGGTAGCCGGTTCATACTCGCCGGGAGCGGCGGCGATGGATATCACATCCCGTAATTGCTCCTTACGCGGTTGCGTATCAGACCCGCTGCGTTCGAACCAGGACGTGACGAATACCACAGGGTCCGATTCTGTCTCGGCGATTGTGCTTACAGACATTGCCTCGATCACACCGGTGGCAATTATCGCTAAAAAAAACCTGGGGATGGAATGGTTGCCAATCATTTTTTGGAAAACCACTGATCCTTGCGAATCTTCACTAATTGGAAATCTGCCGGCAGCATCCTAATTAGTGAAAATTAGTGCAGATGAGTGGTTCAAACTTATTAGTCGTACGATGGAACATAGTGGTTCTTCAGGATCCGCGGCGTGAATGAAAAGAGCCGCGCTTTCTCGAGATGGAATCGCAACCGGATTGGCTGCGCCTGGATCAGGTGGCAGTCATCCTTGCCGGCCCATTTCAACACATGTCGGATGGCATCCGCCGTGAAAGGTTCGCAGTCCTCTTTCGAAAATCCTTCGATCGGATTGCCGTCGGCGCCGAGAGCCTCGACCCGGATCGATCCGCCGGTCGCGTCAGCGTTCATTTCCAAACCGTCGCCCAGAAACACGAGGGGCTTTGTGGTTAAGGTCCCTGTCCCTTCGACCGAGACGAAACCGTCAAGACGCAACGTGGCCAGGCCGATGCCGCTGGTGGTTTCCCCGTCGCCGTGATACTCCGCCCAATGACGACCGGTGATGCCGACGTAGTAGATTCGGATCTCATCTTCGGTTACCACCGGCGCCTGCAGCGGGTAAATCGTGCCCCAGTCCCAATCCTGCTTCGCGCGACCCCAGGGGATAAAGGTGGCCGCTTCGGTCTCCGCTTCCCAGTTCCTCTCCTCATCGAATTCCTCGGGCCGGTATGCGCCCCGACCGCCGACCCGCCGCCAGGTCCGGCCGTTCCGGCTGAAGGTGAGTTGCACATCCAACTTGTCGGCCCACGCTTCCTTCTCCGGCGGAATCGGTTGGATGGTCTCGCCGTAATAAGTGGAGATCATACCGAAGTAGTAATTCTCATAGGGGAGGACTTCCATCTGGTAGAGTTTGGTGCTGCGGGGCCTGTCGAGCGGTGATCCGGCCTGGGGAAAAAGCGTAATTTTGGGCGACCAGTGCACGAAGTCCTCGCTCTCGGTCATGGAAATTGCGCGGGTATTGGGCGGACCGTAGCGCAGGTAAGCCACGTAGCGCCCGCGCCGTGAGTCCCAGAAGGGACAGAGGTGCGCGTCGCTGAATGGAATCAGGGGATTCTCGGAGCAGGGGGTCCAATGGATTCCGTCGGGCGAGAATGCCGCGCTGCTGGAGGCGGTGGCGGAAGTCCCGCCGGGATAGTCGCTGTAGAGCATCTTGTAGCGGCGCTCCGGATCGCGGGCCACCGGATCTTTGAAAACCCCGGCGCAATTGAATTCCTTAGTTTTGCCGAAGACGATGTTCGAATGCTCCTCGGCGTTCCACGATGTGGTGAGATGCTTGCGCCAGTCAATGCCGTCGGGCGAAGTGGCGTAGCAGAGAACCTGGCTCTTGTAATCCGACGAGAACGCGGCGTACCACATTTTATAGAAACCCTCCTCACGGTCGTACAACACCGAGCTGAAACTCAAGTGTCCTTCCCAGGGCTTGTCCGTTACGATGAGGGGATTCCTGGCGTGTTTGACCGGCTGGTTGAGGGCGCGCGTCACGCCCTCCAGCTTTTCGATTAGAAATTCATCCACGAACAACTGCTTCCCGTTGATCAGGATGGCATCGCCGACGATCTGTTCGTCGAGCTGCTTGAACAGCCCGGGTGGGGCTTCGAGCGTGGCGCCGGAAGTCATCGACACGATCCATGGAAATGCGACGACTGCAGCACAAAAGGAACAGGCAATTGAGGAGGTGTCGTGCATATTTTCAAAGTCCACTTTCGGGCTCGGGTCACGTTCCTAGTCTGCCTGACAGAAAACAGGAGTGGGGATTGTATGTCAATCTTGGGACGGCCCAGTGGGCCTCCCGCGGAGGGGGCCGGAGTCCAAGCTACAGTCGTGCAAAGTAGTCGTCCATCTCCGAGGGAGGAGAGGCTGGTTTGAGCCCGAAGAAGAGAAAGGGGTGAGCTGCGCTCCTCCCTTTCTCTATATCTGCGCCGATTCAGCCGCCCATCCCCCGGAGGTGGATGGCTACTTTGCTGAGGCTGGAAGCCCAAGCTACGTTCGAAGAATGCCGGCAAAGCCAAGGGGCCCGATTCGGGGGAACGCATGCGTTCGCCCGAATCGAGCCCCAGGGCACTTGAAATCGATGACGACGAAAAGTCGCCCGATTCGTTTGATTAGGATCTCTTCGTTCGCCGACCGAACGCCGCTACCAACGCGCCGATGCCGATGAGGGCCAGGGCGCCGGGCTCGGGGATCTGCGTGAGAACGATGCGCTCGAAGCTGACCTCGCCGCCGAGGGCGTTGCCCCAGTTAACCGCATCGTGCACGAATTCAAGACGCGCAATCTCCGTCACGGCGTTGTCGAAGGCGAAGGAACCAGAAGTCCCGGCGATGTTTCCTCCGGAGGTTTCCGTGACATCGACGGAAAATGTATCGGTAAGCACGTCGAAGGAGATAAACAGATTCGCGCCGGGGTTCCGCCAATTAATGGACTGGGCCTCAGTGATAAACGGGCCGGAATTGGCCTGCGTGCCGGTCATAAAAACAAGGTCTTCTGCATTCCCGAACACCAGTTCGAGCGCCGTGGTGCCCCCGCTGTCCTTGAGGCGGATTCTCCAGTCGGTCGTGCCGGTCCCGTCTCCAATATTGATGAGGTCCAGCGTTCCACCGTCGGCAATCGGACTGGTCAGATCGATCGCGGCCAGCATTTCCACGTTGGAGTTTTTCAAGGCGCGGAGGCGTCCGCCCTGGCTGTTGCCGAAGAGGCCGCCGTTGCCGGCATTTTCGGTAGGGCCTGCTCCGGTGACAGGCCAACTATCCCGTCTCGCCGCGATGTACTGGGGTCCGCCGAATGATTCGTCGATGGGAATGATCCAGGTCTGGCCGTCGGTGACGTCTCCGTTTGCCCAGTTGTTCAGGTCCGGATCGCCGCCGGCGGCGAAGTCCTCCGTCCAGGTCAGCGCTCCAAATGCGGTGCCGGTGGCAACGCAGAATAGCGCGGCAGTGATGAGGGTTGCGGTGTTTGTTCGTTTCATTTTGGTCTCCACTCTGTTCGAGTTTTCTGTTGTTGGGTTCTGCTCCTGTACCGCCGTTTGTGCCGGCGACGTCCGTTTAAATCACGATTGTTTCAATTCTTTATAAGGGTCGAATTTCTGGCGGGTCCGCCTGGACCCGGTAAGCCTTGTTGGTACTGAAACCGGCCGGGTCGAAGAGGAGTTGGGTGGACCCGTCTCCGATCAGATAGGCGCCGGTGCTGGTGAAGTTGTTGGAAGTCACCAGGTCAGTGGTGCTGTCCAGGCCGTAAACAACGTTGCTCTGGCTCGGGAATTCGATGCCATCGGCATCCTGGGAGGAGATCTGGGCGAACTCGACCTCCAGGTTGAGGTTGGTGCCGACCAGCGAGATGCTTTCGAAGCTGACCTCGGAGCCAATCTGGGTTGCCGCATCGTGGGCCAGAAAACATTCGAGTTCGAGTCGGGCCACCCGGTCGATGGGAATGTCGAAGGCGGTTTCGGTCAGAATCGCCGGTCCTCCGAAAAAGGTGTCCGTCGCTACCACTTCGAAGGTGTCCGACCGCGCATCGAAGTTGATTACAAGGTTGGCACCCACGCCGGCGAGCCAGGCGATTCCCTGGCCCCCTGTGATAAAGGTGCCTGCGTTGACCTGCGACGCTGAGATGTAATTCCCGAGAGGCTCGCTGATTTGCACTACGATCTCCAGTCCAACGATTCCTGCAGAATTCAGAAGCCGGATATTAAGACCCGATCTGCTCGTTCCGTCTCCGAAGTCATTCAGGCGCAGGGTGCCGACATCCAACTCGGTAGTGAGATCGATGGCGGCGAGGGCAAGGTTGGTGACCCCGCCGGGGTGCGCAGAGGCCCGCAACGTACGCAACCGCCCGCCAATGTTGTTGCCCGTGAAACCCTGGGGAGGTGAATCGCGTCTCGCCGCCGCAGCCAGGCTGAAGTTATCAACATCAAATGGAATGATCCAGGTCTGGCCGTCGACGATATCCCCATCGTCCCAATTTCCATCGGCCCCGTACGTCCCGGGATGGCCTATGCCATCGCTGAAATCATCCGTGAAGCTCAAGGTGGTCTGGCCTGGGGCCGAAATCTGTGCGACCAGGAAAGTAGCGAACACGGCTAACAAGGATCGATTAGTCACTAGCGGCTCCAAAATTTGCAGGACTCATCCATAACCTCACGGAGCCTAGAAGAACCGGTGTACTCTCGCAAGCGATTTATGAGGAGAATCGGCGTGATTTCACCTTTTTCTTTACGTTTTCGCTCTTAGCGTGGGCGATGCCGAGCCAATAGCGGGCGAATTTGGGAGAAGATGGCGACTGCAGCAATGTACCCCCCTGATCTACCTCCTTCGAAATTTGAAATTGAACATTCGACATTTCCGGCTCCGCAAGGTGGCAGAAATCGGAAAATGTCCAATGTCGAATACTCAATGTCGAATTTTCAAGTAGGTACCGCGCGGCCAGGCCCTCCAACTCGAACCCGCTGAAGTCTCATCGGATGCGGCACAAACGCCAGGTACGTCATGGGCGTGTCGTCCATGAGTGTCAGGGCACGAGCAAATCCGTCGGGCTCACACGGACCCGGTAGGCCTTGCCGGCGCTGAATCCGGCCGGATCAAAGACCAACATATTCGCTCCGTTGCCCACGGTGTAGGCCCCGGTGTCGGTGTAGTTGTTCGATGACACCAGGTCTGTGGTGCTGTCTAGCCGGTAGGTGACGTCGACCTCACTTAAGAACTCAAGAGCGATCGTCTCTCCAACCTGAACCTGGGTGAGGTTGATATTCTCGATAACTTTGGCGCCCGTCAGGGCGATGCGCTCGAAGCTGACTTCGGAACCGATATTGGTCTCCGCGCCGTTGGCCAGGAAACATTCGAGTTCGAAGCGGGCGATCCGGTCCACGGCATTGTCGAACGCGGTTTCACTCAGGACAATCGGGCCACTACCGCCGGTATCGGAGAATGTGGCATCGAAGGTGTCCGTGCGCACGTCGAAGTTGATCACTATATTCGCCCCGACGCCGCCGGCCCAGTTAACATCGTCAGCCGCGTTGACGAACGTGCCCGCATTCACCTGGGACGCCTCGATCACCGACGAGAGCGGGGCGCTGTTTTGCACCACGACCTCGAGTGCCGGCGTCCCGGATTCATTCAGCAGGCGGATCTTAAACCCGGTGCGGGAGGTGCCGTCTCCGATAGCGCTGATGCTCAGGGAGCCGATGTCCAGCGGGATAGTAACATCGATCGCGGCGACGGCGGAGTTGGCGGCGCCACCCGGTTGTTTAGCGGACTCCAGCGCCCGCAGTCGCCCGGCGATGTTGTTTCCGGTGCCACCCATGGAACTGGTATCGCGTTTCGCCCCCACACCTGGCCCCGGCCACGGGTCAGCATCCATGGGGATGATCCAGATTTGTCCGTCGACAAAATCCCCGTTGTCCCACTCTCCGTCCGCGCCGAATGTTCCCGGGTGTCCGATGCCGTCACTGAAATCATCCGTGAAACTGAGGTTCTGCCCCCGCCCGAAACCCGGGAAGACAACGAAGAAAACCAAAACGGTAAACGAATTCCTGAGAAGCAGGGTTAGCGTCGCTTTCATAAGCCTGCACGAATATGGACCCGTTCGCCCGGCATAACAAGCGTGCAAGGTTAAGAGGCTGGCCAATTTGCCGATTTTGTGGCAAATGAGCTGCGATCATGCCGTGCAGAACCCTACTTACCACGTATGTCTTCTTCGTCATGGAGTTGAGCCCGGTTCTGGGCGCCTTCAATTTTACCGAGGACTTCGCCACCGGCGGCCAGCCGGACCTGAATGACTGGGACACCGCGGACATTACCGACGGGCAAACCTGGATCATGAACGCGGAGAGTGACATCTTTGCGAATCCACCCGCCAAGGCGGCCAAGCGGGATTCCTCCTTCGCCGGTGTGGGCAACGGCAACGTCGGCCGTCTTCGGGTTTTGACGGCGGCCACCGAACCGATGCAGGCCGCCATCGATTTCACGTTCCACCTCGACAGCGGCTCGTTTGCGATCCTCGGCGTCCTGGACGGCACCGGCAATACCCCCTTTCGGGCGCGGCTCCTGGACAGCGCCGGCGTGGTGGCGATGGAGTTCGTGTCTGCCGACGCAACCATCGGCCTCCTTCGACTCTCGCAGGTCAACGCCGGCCAGTTCGTTAACGACAGCGACTTGATCAACTGGCGCGGTGGCGTGGTGGCGAACATCGAGATCGATTTCGATACTTCGACCGACACCTTCACCGCGCTCATAACGGAAACCAGAGGTAGCGATCAAGTAGTCCTTGGCGCCACGGCGTTCGACAATCCGGTATCCGAAATTGCCCGCCTGGAAATCATCGCCGACGTGCAGCCGACCGCGGTCGGGGGCGACCTCAATATTGAGCGCATCGTCCTCACCGGGGAAGGCAACCTGGTGGGCAAAGAGCCCGGTATGATCCTCACCGAGGCTCCCCGGACAGCCGTCACGATCGAAGTCCCGCTCACCGATCCCGATTTGATCTACCGCCTGGATTCCACAGCCGATGTGACCGACCCCGGCAGTTGGACTAGCACCTGCACCTTCGTCCGGGGCAACGGGTCCAGCATTCAATTGCAATCCGCCGCCGGATCCGACAACCATCAGCTCTACCGCGTCGCGCCGGTGGCAATCAGCCCCGACCCGCCGGCGGTATCGGGAGCGATACTGATCAACAAAACCGCGTCGATCATTCCAGGCCTAAGCGATCTTTCCGCGGCCTGGGGCGACTTCAACAACGACGGCTTTCCCGACCTGGCGGATGGAGTCAGGATCTGGAAAAACAGCGGGGGAATCAGCTTTTCGTTTTCCTACCTTGCGCCGGGCCGAGCCTGGGCAGATTACAACAATGATGGATATCTCGATTTCTATGGCCAGGACGCCGGGGTGGTTACAGCCAGGATTTTCCTCAACAATGCCGGGACCGGATTCACTGAGCAGGCTGTTTCCGGATTGCCTTCTGTGATCAGCCGCGGCGGTTGCTGGGGTGATTGGGACGGCGATTCCTATGCCGACCTCTACCTGGGCGGATATGAGACGGCGTCGATTTCGGGTCCGTATCAGGATGTCATCCTGGGAAACAACGCCGGGAGTTCCTTCTCGGTTGACTGGATCGAGTCAGTGCCGCGTCGCCACGGACGCGGGGTCACGGCATGTGACTTCGACGAAGACGGGGACCTGGATCTCTACGTTTCCAACTATCGTCAGCTACCCAACTACCTCTGGCGGAACAACGGATCAGGCAGTTTCGCGGATGATGCCAAAACATACGGAGTGGCCGGCGACAACCCTCCCGTTGCCCCGTCTCTCAATCCATATGGGCACACGATTGGCTCTGCCTTTGGAGACCTGGACAATGACGGGCACTTCGATCTGTTCGTGGGTAACTTCAATCACCACGATTTTCGCTGGTCGGACGAATCGAAATTCTTACGAAACCTCGGGCCGGGCAGCGGCTATACCTTCCAGCTTATGGATGAACTGGACGGAGCGGACTGGATCGAATCCTACGCATCCCCCACACTGGCGGACTACGACAATGACGGAGACCTGGACCTCTACTTCACCACCGCATACGTGGGGTCCAAATCCGTTCTCTACCGGAACGACGGGAACTGGAAATTTACGAATGTAACCTCCGAATCCGGCCTTGGGGCCCTGACGTACACGTACCAGGCCGCCTGGGCCGATTTTGACCTGGACGGCGACCTCGACCTCGTGACGGAGGGGGATTTCTATGAGAACCAGGGCAACGCAAATCACTGGCTAAAGGTCAAACTGGACGGCGCCTCGCGGGGCGTGAACCGTTCCGCGATCGGAGCCCAGGCCCGGATCCAGCTCGGCAACCAGGTGCTCAGCCGGCAGGTGGAAGGCGGAACCGGGGAGCACAACCAGAACGACCTCGTCCTGCACTTCGGGCTCGGCGGCCATACCGGCCCCGTGGATCTCGAAATCACCTGGCCGGGCGGCGCGACCGAGACGATTGAAAACCTGGTAGTGGATCAGCTGGTGGTGGTGGACTGAAGGTGATCTTGAATTTTGGATTTGCTCCACCCGATGAGGGAGTCATCGACGACCTTGATGGAACATTTCAGGATAGAATAAATATCAGACATCGTTAGGTCCGTATAAGAGTGCCCGATCATGAATAGGCCCGCGACAACAACTCTCACCGTCTTCGCTGTCTACTTGCTCGCCTGCGAGGCACCGCTGTTTGCCCAGGGCGACCTGGCGCCGCCCGGCCCTCCTGCGCCGATCATGAAAACGCTGGAACAGGGGAACCACGAACCACGATCTCATTGTTGCCTTATGTGATCGACACGCCGGAATCCTACTACGTGACGACGAATTTAACCGGAGCTCCAACCCGGCCCGGGATTTCCATAGAGGCGAGTGATGCGACCCTCGATTTGGGCGGATTCACGCTACTCGGGGTGACCGGGGCCCTGGAGGGGATCCTTGCGGGAAACTCGGCGACCCTCAGTGAGTGCTCAGCAATAGACAATGGTATGAACGGAATCTATGTGAACATAGGGAGCACGATCAGCGCCTGCACGGCGCTGGGGAACTCCAGCAACGGGATTTCCGCCGTGCACGGTGGCAACTCCATTCACGCCTGCACGACCCGAAATAATAGCGGCGATGGAATCGCCACCGCAGCCGGCACGGTGGTCCGATACACGTCAACAAGTAATGGCGACGATGGCATCGATGCATCCTTCTCCAGCCGCGTGACCCAATGCGCCAGCGTGTTCAACCTGGAAGACGGCATCCAGGTTACGTTCGACGATCGGGTGGCGGAGAACAATTGCGACCGCAATAGAAACATGGGGGGGGGACAGGGCGGGAATTCACGTCATCAACTCCGACAACCGGATCGAAGGAACCGCCGTGTCCGATAGTGATCGCGGCATCGAGGTGGAAAGTGCAGGTAATCTGATCATCCGCAATCGCGCCGCGGGAAATTCCATGAATTTCGTTATTTCCGCCAACAACAAGGTCGGCGTGATTGTTGCCGCTCCAAACAGTAGGGCCATCAGCGGAAGCACCGGAGGAGCGGATGTCGGCTCGACGGATCCCTGAGCCAATTTCACCTTTTAGCCGAACAACTCCACCGCGGTGGGTTCGTTGTCCAGCATGGATCGGACGCAGAATCCCAGTTCCTCCCGCGAAAACGGCTTTCGCAGGAGAGTGGACTTGCTGAAGGCGTTCGTATCCACAAAAAGAGGGTGTTCGCTGAATCCGGTGGTGAACACGATCTTAAAGTCATGCCGCACGCCGCGCAGACAGTTCGCCAGATCGAGCCCGTTCATTTCCGGCATAATGATATCCGTCATGATCAGATCGATGTCGTGCTTTTGCTCCTTGGCGATGATCAGAGCTTCGCGGCCGCAGCTTGCTTCCAGGATATTGTACCCAAGAGCCTTCAGCAGATAGATGCAGAGCGTGCGAAGATCCCGGTCATCCTCTACCAGCAGAATGGTTTCTTCGCCGCGCGGCACTTCCACCGGTCCGATCTCGGACTCCTCGTCGGCCGATCCAACATGAACCGGAAAATAGATTTTGAATTCGGTGCCAGCGCCTTCCTTGCTCTCGACCATAATTCCGCCGTTAAATCGGGTCACGATGCCGCACACCGTCGAAAGACCCAGGCCCGTGCCCTTCCCCTCTTCCTTGGTGGTAAAGAACGGTTCGAACAAGTGCTCGCGGACTTCCTCCGACATGCCGCACCCGGTGTCACGCACACAGAGTTCAACTTGCGGACAGGGCTTCAGCTTATGGACCCGGACCATGTCCGCGGGCAAATCCGCAATACGGGTGGATATATGCAAGTCGCCGCCCGCCGGCATCATGGCGTCCCGGGCGTTGACACCCAGGTTCATGATGAGCTGATTGTATTGGCCGGGATCGATCAGAATTACGTCTCCTTCCCCCACCAGATCGAACGTCAACCGAATATCTTCACCCAGGGTATGGTTCAGGAACTTTTCCATATCCGAAATCATTTTGCTTACGGGAACCCGCTCGGATCTACCGGCCTGGGTGCGGGCGAACGACAGTAACTGCCGGTTCAGGTCCCCTGCCCGTTCGCCGACCCGGATGATCTCATTGATGTCCCCCATCAATGGGTCGTCCTCTTCGAGCTGGCTCTGGACGATCTGACTGAAACCGAGAATGACGGTCAGCATGTTCGAAAGGTCATGCACAACACCGCCCGCCAGGCGTCCAATGACTTCCATCTTCTGAGATTGCAGGAACTGTTCCTGCAGCTTCATACGTTCGGTAATATCGTTAATCATGAAGACGTAGTGGGACACATTGCCATCGCTGTCTTTGATGGGCGCCATGGAGGCGCCAAAGTCCATGACTACGCCGCCATCTTTCAAGCGGTCCCGGTACTCTGAATGCCACTCTTTGCCGCGAATCATGGAGTCCCACAGCGTGGTCAACTCTTCTTCTTCAAGACATCCCGGCTCCAGGATAGACGCAGGTTTCCCTTCTAGTTCCGCTTTGGGATATCCCGTGATGCGGGAATACTTCTCGTTCACGTACTCCACGATTCCCCGCATGTCTGTAATCAGCACTGCGACAGAACTGTGTTCCATCGCCTGGGTCAACTTGCTTAGCTGGCTGGAGGCTCGATCGGAAAGGCTCAGCTGCCGCGCCAGTTCATCGGTGGCAGCGGACAATGCAGACACATGCTCGCCGGCGAGACGTTCAAACTCGGCTACCCGAGTCGCCAGCACCAGAAAGTAATCCCCCAGAAGCACGCTGAAGAAAAAGCCGCCGGACAGCACCCACCACTCCCACTGGGTACGACTCAGGGCCAGGTAACCGGGCGTTGGAGCAATGGTGGTCTCGATCTCGCGGCCCGCGAATTCAAGCACATGACTTTCATGCTGCCCCAACAAAATGGTCTCGATCCGATCACGGCCCACACCCTCTTCAAAGGCTCCTTCTACGCCAAGCCGGACATCAAAAGTGTAGGGCTCGCCGGACGAATCGTCGATGGTGAGGATGTACTCCAGCCCATCTCTCCGGACGTGAAGAAGACAGTCCGCAAGAAAGTCTTTCATCCAGAACAAGCCCACCAGGTAGCCGACGACTTTCTCTTCGCCGTCAGGACCCGGCGCGATCATCGGGGCGGCAATTTCCATCGCATAGGATTCGTGGCCATTGCGCTTACGCGGCACCGGCTCCAGAGCCTGCACGGAA
>Ga0310121_10000906_pt1 | contig 31443 bp, 26 predicted proteins | sample CB27_Tmax_986_MG_FD_203504 | JGI IMG/M metagenome (GOLD analysis project Ga0310121, IMG submission 203504) | Marine microbial communities from Western Arctic Ocean, Canada - CB27_Tmax_986 | ecosystem: Environmental > Aquatic > Marine > Oceanic | place: Canada: Western Arctic Ocean | collected... | reverse complement strand
GTGCCCTTGCGCATGGGACCGAGCGCGGCCAGTTGCGCGAGCAGCTCGTTTTTGCTTTGGGTGAGTCTGGCTGTGGTGTCCATCGATACCTCCCAATGAAAGTATAGTATTGTATACTACATTCACGGAGGCGAAAAAAAGAGGAATCAGCGCAACCCTACATCTATGTCGTGCACCCAAGCTCGGGCGGCCTTCATTCTGTGTTGGCCAAGATGCCGGCGGCTCGGATAAGATGAACGGTGCTCCCCGCCCCGATACCGTTGCCTTGCGGAGGAGCCACTTGAGGAACGGACCAAACGATGAGGACACAGGCGCTGGAGGCGTTAAAATACTCGGCGGGGGAACCGGCCCAGGTGACCGATCGCCTGACCGTCGAGGCCGCGTTGCAGGTCAGAATCAACGGCGCAGCTTACACCACGACGATGCGCACGCCCGGCGATGATCACGTTCTAGTCAAAGGGTTGCTCTTTACCGAGGGGATCATCGTCGCGCCCGACGCGCCGATCCGGATCGAAGAGATCATGGACCCGGAGACGGGGATCATCGGGTGCCTGGAGCTGACCGTCGATGAGACGTGGCTGGCCAAGCCCTTCGAGGGCCGCCGGTCGATCATGTCAACCTCCTCGTGCGGTTTCTGCGGGACGCGCGAAGCGAGCGATCTCCTGATGGAAGGCGAGCCGCTCATGATCCGGGCCGAAGAGCATCTGGACATCAACCTGGTCCCAACCCTGTTCGAGCGGATGCGCGAGCGGCAACGGACCTTCGACCAGTCCGGCGGCTCGCACGCCTCCGCCGCGTTTACCATTGACGGGGGGCTGTTGGCGCTCTTCGAGGACGTGGGGCGCCACAACGCGGTCGATAAGGTCATCGGCCGGCTGCTCGAGAACGGGGAACTCGGCCACGCCCGATGTCTGACCGTCAGCGGGCGCCTTTCCTACGAGATCGTCTTTAAGGCCTTTCGGGCCGGCCTGGCGTTCAACATGGCGGTTTCGGCCCCCTCCTCGCTGGCCGTCGAGATGGCCCAGAGCTTCGGGATGACGGTGATCGGGTTCTGTCGCGGGTCGCGGGCGACGGTCTATTCCAATCCGGCAAACATCCGCCGGCGCACCGAAAGCGGTTTCGATTTGGGCCAATGAGGCGCGGGTAAGCCCCCAGCCGACAAAAACCCGACCAGGATAAGTAAAACAGGTAAAGAATCCTCGGTCTGACTCGATGAGGGCGAGGTGACGGGGCGAGGCATGGGATGGGTTCCCAACCGGCATTTTTGCCTTTTAATTTCGGGCCTTTTGACGTAAACTGGAGCTCGTGTGGGGGTCTGTGGTGCGGCTCTGGCCATGCTCTCGCGCGAAGCGGGGCGAATCGGGGACCCTTACGGCCGCTGGTCGCGCGAGCATAGTCTTTGGATCACTAGGAAGGCGACAAACGACACACCCATGTCACGAAACGTCAGTTCAATCTCCTTTCGTCAGGGCGAGCTCGATAACAACTTGTTCGAGCGAATCGTCGGCCGCGCCGAGGAGGCGGGGACGGCGGTCAGCGACAACCTGAGAGACGTGGCCCGCGAGTTTCTGGTCGGCGACGCCCTCACGCTGGGGGCCGCTTCGTTCTACGATTTCCTCAAGGAAGAGAACGCCGGCAAGAAGGCGCACGTCTGTAACGGGACGGCGTGCATGGTGGCCGGGACGCAGGATGCCGTCCACGAGGGCCTGCGCAAGCATTTCGCGGAGGACGAGATCGGACATATCTGTTGCCTTGGCCGTTGTCACGAGAACGGCTCGTTTTACTATAAAGGGGCCAATTATTCGTCTAAGACGACCGACGAGATTGACGCGCTGATCGAACGGGGCGAGGGGAGTTCGCCCGACAAGTACGCGGTCGGCTCGAACATGGATCCCCCCGTGCTGATCGGCGAATTTCACGGCGTTGACCCGTATTACGGCCTGCTCAAGGACCTGCTGGCCCGCGACCCCGAGGGGCTCCTCGAAGAGCTCAAGGCGGCCAGCCTGCGCGGGCGCGGTGGGGCCGGGTTTCCCGCGGGCGTCAAGTGGGCGGCCTGCCGCGCCGCCAAGGGCGAACCGAAATACATCGTCTGCAACGCCGACGAAGGCGATCCCGGCGCTTACATCGACCGCTACCTGATGGAGGAGCAGCCCCATTCGGTGCTCTTCGGGATGCTGCTCGCGGGCTACCTGGTCGGCTCCGAGGTCGGCGTGCTTTATATCCGCTACGAGTATCCCGACTCGATCCGCATCATCGAGGAGGCGATCCGCGACCTCCAGACCAAGGGGATCGTCGGCGAGAATATCTTCGGGACCGACTTCAACTTCAAGTTCAAGATCGTCAAGGGCGCGGGGGCCTACATCTGCGGCGAGGAGACGGCCCTGCTCGCTTCGATCGAAGGCAACCGTCCCGAAGTCCGTGTCCGCCCCCCCTATCCGATCGAATACGGCCTGTTCGGCAGACCGACCGTCGTCAACAACGTCGAGACGTTCGCCTGCATCCATACCATCTATGAGATCGGGGGCGAGGCGTTCGGCAAGTTGGGTCGCGGGCGCTCGACGGGGCCGAAGCTGGTCTCGCTCGACGGCAACTTCAACAAGCCCGGCCTCTACGAGGTGAAGATGGGGACGCCGTTCTCCGATGTTATCTATGAAATGGGAGGCGGTTTCCGCGTCCCGGTCAAGGCGTTGCAGGTGGGCGGCCCGCTCGGCGGCATCGTTCCGGTCGGCAAGATCGGAGACCTGACTCTCGATTTCGAGTCGTTCAACGAAAACGGGTTCCTGCTGGGCCACGCCAGTATCGTCGCCATCCCCGAGTCGTTCCCGATGATCAAGTTTATCGAGCACCTGTTTGAATTCACGGCGGCCGAGTCGTGTGGCAAGTGTTTCCCATGCCGCCTGGGTTCGGTGCGCGGCATGGAGCTGGCCGAGAAGGCCCGCACGAGCGACTATAAGATCGACCCGCAACTGATGACCGATCTGCTTGACACGATGGAAGAGACATCGCTGTGCGCGTTGGGCGGCGGCGTGCCGCTGCCGATCAAGAACGCGATCCACCATTTCCAAGACGAACTAAAACCATACTTCCAATAGAAAAAGGACCAGCCCGATGCCGAAGGTAGCCTATATCGACGACAAACCCCACGAGATGCGCGAGGAGGATACGATCCTGCGTTTCATGGATCGCCATCGCGGGCGCGGATTCGTGCCGACGCTGTGCGACGCGCCCCAACTCGAGCCGTTCGGCTCGTGCCGGGTTTGCGTGGTCGAGGCGGCCCTCAAGCCGGGCGGCCCGCGGCGCACCGTCGCGTCGTGTCATACGCCGCTGAATGAGGGCATGTACATCTATCCCGAGACCAAGGACATTCAACGCTACCGGCGCAGCATCATCGAGCTGGTCCTGACCGATCATCCGCCCGACTGCCTGACCTGCGAGGTCAACGGCAATTGCGAACTCCAGACCGTCGCGGCCAAGACCGGCATCACGCGCATTCGCTATCCGAACGGCCGCAACCACCTCGACACCCAAAAGGACCTCAGCCACCCCTACATGACCTCGGACCTTGCCAAGTGCATCAACTGCTATCGATGCGTGCGGGCCTGCGACGAGATTCAAGGCGAGTTCGTCCTCAACATGCACGGTCGCGGGTTCAGCAACCGGATCATTAAGGGTTTCGATACTGGATTCTCGGACTCCGAGTGCGTCTCGTGCGGGGCCTGCTCACAGGCCTGTCCGACCTCGGCGATCTCCGACGTGTTCAAGTCCAAATCGATCGAGGCGACCAACCACGTGCGCAGCGTCTGCACCTACTGCGGCGTCGGCTGCAACCTCGAAATTGCGGTAAAGGACAACGACGTGCTCTCGATCCAGGCACCGGTCGACGCCGAGGTGAACCATGCGCATACCTGCATCAAGGGGCGCTACGCGTTCAGGTTCTACAACCACCCCGACCGCCTGCGCACGCCGCTCATCCGTCGCGACGGCGAGCTCCAGGAAGCCACCTGGGACGAGGCGTATGACTACATCGCCGACCGCCTGACGACGATCCGCGAAGAGCACGGCCCCGACGCGATCGCCGGCATCTCATCGGCCCGCTGCACGAACGAAGAGAATTTCCTGATGCAGAAGTTTATCCGCGCGGTGATCGGGACCAACAACATCGACTGTTGTGCGCGGGTCTGTCATTCGCCCACGGCATTGGGGATGCAGCGTAGCTTCGGCACTGGCGCGGCGACCAACTCGACCGACGACCTGGAGAAGACCGACCTGATCCTGATCATCGGCGCCAACCCGACCCAGGGCCACCCGGTCACCGGCGCGCGCATCAAGCAACGCGTGATGAAAGGCGTGCCGCTGATCATCATCGATCCGCGCGAGGTCGAGCTGGTTCCCCACGCCGCGGTTCACCTCCAACTGCGGCCCGGGACCAACATCGCCCTGCTCAGTATGTTCTCCCATTACATTATCGAGGAAGGCCTGGTCGATGAGGAATTCGTGAAGACCCGCTGCGAGGACTTCGACAAATTCCGCGACGGCATCATGAGCATCGACATCGACGAGATGGAGCGTGTCTGCGGGGTCGATCGCGAGCAAGTGCGCAAGGCCGCGATTATGTATGCCAGTGCCCCGCGCGCCATGGAGTTCCACGGGCTGGGCGTGACCGAACACACGCAGGGCAGCAAGACGGTCATGATGATCGCGAACATCGCGATGATGACCGGCAACATCGGCCGCGAGGGCGTCGGCGTCAATCCGTTGCGCGGCCAGAACAACGTGCAGGGCGCCGCCGACATGGGCGTCCAGCCGCACCAAGGGGCCGGGTACCTCGACGTCCGGTCGCCGGAGATCAAGGCGCTGTACGACAAGGCCTACGGCCGGCCGGTCTCGGACCAGATCGGTTACAAAATCCCGGAGATGTTCGACGCGGCCAAGGAGCGTAAACTCAAGGCTCTGTGGATCATGGGCGAGGACGTCGTGCAAACCGACCCCAACAGCGCGGAAGTCCGCAAGGCGATGGAAGCCCTCGAATTCTTGGTCATCCAGGAGCTGTTCATGACCGAGACGGCCGAGTACGCCGACGTGATCCTGCCGGCCGCGTCGTTTCTCGAGAAGGAAGGGACGTTCACCAACGCCGAGCGCCGCGTGCAGCGTGTCAACCGGGTCGTCGAACCGCTGCCCGGCACCAAGCCTGACGGCCAGATCGTCGTCGACATCATGAACCGCATGGGCTACGAGCAGGCGGGCTACGATCCGGCGCTGGTCCTCGAGGAAATCTCGCGGATCGTGCCGTTCTTCAAGGGCGCCCGCTGGGATGAGCTCGGTGAGAACGGCAAGCAATGGCCGATCCTCGAAGGCGGGCAGGACACCGAAATCATGCACCAGGGTGAGTTCAAGCGCGGCAAAGGCAAGTTCCACTACTTCGATTGGGTCGAGTCGGCCGAGGTGACCCGCCACCACGGCGACGCATTCCCGTTCATCCTGACGACCGGCCGCATCCTCGAGCATTACAACTGCGGGACGATGACCCGGCGCACGGGCAACAGCGAAATCGCGTCCGAAGATTGGCTGTCCATCAACCCCGAGGACGCCAAGGCCAAAGGCATCGGCGAGGGCGACGCGGTCCGGTTGTTCTCGGCGCGCGGCGAGGTTTTCTTGCACGCGCGCGTCTCGAACGAAGTCAAGCCGGGGATCCTCTACACGACGTTCCACTTCCCCGAGTTCATGGTCAACCAGGTCACCAGCACCGAGCACGACGAAGAGAGCATGTGCCCCGAGTACAAGGTCTCGTGCGTCGATGTCGAAAAGGCCCGCAAGAAAGCCGCCACCCCGGTAAAAATCAATGGCCACAAGAACGGACGCGGCAATGGGCGGGGCAACGGCCAAGGCGCCCTCGACCTGGTCGAAGTGGCGAAGAACGCCTCCACCTGACACCCTCGCATGACCCCCGCAACCGCCCGGCCCCCCACCCCCGCGCCGCTCATGGGAGCGATCCTCGCCGGTGGCCGCAGTCGGCGCATGGGCGCGCCCAAGGAAGCCATCCGCCTGGCCGACGGGCGGCCGATGATTGAGCACGTCATCGACGCGATACGCGTGATATGCCCAAAGATCGCGATCGTCGGCGCGTGCGAAGGCTATCCGGTCAACGAGAAACCCGATCTCATCCACCTGCCCGATCTGCATCCGGGCCTGGGGCCGCTGGCGGGGTTGGAGGCGTTGCTGGTGTCGGGCTTGGCTGAGCGTTACCTGATCGCGACCTGCGATCAGCCGCTGCTGAGGCCGCAACTCCTAATGACCTTGGCTGAATCGCCGTCAAGTTTACCGAAATTCATTATCACCGAATCAGGCACGCGACTCGATCCATTCCCCTGCGCGTTACCCGCTCAGTGGCTGGGTCATATTCAACGAGCCGTGGCTCATGAAGACCTCTCCGTCCGTGAACTCGTCCGGAATTCAAACGTTGAATGGCTCACCGTGCCCGATGATCATGCCCAACAGATCCAGAGCTTCAATTCGATGAGTCAGCTAATAGATGAAGGTGTGGTCTCCGGGTCGGGCGATTCGTCGAGGGCTTGACTAATGAGACAAAGGTAGATGATTTGGAGACCTTCAATCCCCACCAAATCACGATGGGAAATCACCGCGTCCGATTTACCCACTGCCGAGGCGATGGCCCGAGAGCCGTGCCTGCGCAATCTCGAAGACAATGCCATCTTCCGATTGGGCCGGATCACTTCGCGGCGCGTCGGTCCTCGCCTGGTGCTGATTTTACTTATCGGAGCACTGATCGTGCTCATTTTACTTCGTTCCGCGCCCGATGATATCATTGGCGCCTCGCTCTTCTTTCTCACGCTCTTTTGGTTGCAAGTTGTCCCGACGCTGGGGACCGAAAACTGGTGCATTCGCTCAGCCCTGATCCCGCACGTTCTCCTGACTCTCTTGACGCCCGATGATTACGTCGCCGGTCTGTGGGGCGTGCTGGTCGCGCGGCGCGGTTATCTTCGGCAAACTTCCCTTCTGTGGGGCGTTGGTATGTTCTGTGCCTCCGGCTATTTCTGGCTGGACGCCGGTTCCACGCACTGGTGCTCACTGGGCCTGTTTGTAGTCTTTCTCACCCTGGGCGCCGTGCGCGCTTATCCATACCATGTCGTGCCCATTCTCGACTTCAAATTCCTTCTCCACCGGCGGTTTCTTGAACGAGGCGAACAATCATCAAGCTTCACCTATCAACTCCAGGAATTCACCGCGAAGTCATTCTTCCTGATCATTCTCGCCGTTCCGCTCGCTCTGGTGGCCCTTATCCTGGTCCTCGCCATAACGGTGACCTTGCATCTCTTCCCCGCCCCGGCCGGCGGTCCGTTCGCGGCCGGCGCCGGTTGGCTGATCGGCTTGTCGGTCTCGGCCCTCATCCGCCGCAACACAGACTCCTGCATAAACCATCTATACGGAAACGTCGAAGCGATCCTGAGGTTGCAGGCCGCTGAATCGTAAGAGGCCCGGCCTGACTCTAACTTGCGATTGCGATCAGCAGCCTCAGTGGAACAAGAATCGATCAGCCTACCATCATTGCACGCCTGGAGTAGTCAGCAAGCCAAGGGCGAACTGCGTCTCGATTCCCGTGCCATTTCCTCAATCAGGGTTTACATTAGCTTGAGCCTTAAACAGAAGGCAAGTGGGAACTAAACTGGATCGTGATGAAACGACAGTATTCATCGGGAGAAAACAAATGAAAATCATCATTACCGGCGCGAGCATGGGGATCGGTTGGGGGATTGCGACGGCGTTGGCCGCCGATGGGTTTTCGCTTGGGTTGCTGGCTCGGTCGGGCGATAAGCTCGAAGAATTGCGCATGGAGTTAAACGCCAAGCGATCCAACGAAGACGCCGCGTATGCCGTCGCCCCGTGCGACTTGCGCGACGCCGAGGCGACCGAACGGGCGATCAATCAACTCGCCGAGGCGATGGGCGGCGTCGATGGTCTGATCAACAACGCCGGGCTGGTCATTCGCAAAGACGTGTGGACGCTGTCGCTCGAGGAATGGCGCGCGATGATCGATACCAACGTCAGCGGCCTGTTCCATGCCACGCGCGCGGTCCTGCCGCGGCTCAAGGCCCAGGGGCGCGGGCATGTCATCAATATCTCGTCGATCTCGGGGAAGGTTCCGCTGCCGGGGGGGAGCGGCTACGCGGCGTCGAAGTATGCGGTGACGGGTTTTTCGGAATCGCTGCTGCACGAGGTCCGCGATTTCGGCATCAAGGTCACGACCGTCTTCCCCGGTTCGGTCGATTCGGCCTCACATCGCCGCGGTCCCGATACGGACACGTCCTGGAAGGTCCAGCCCGAGGAGGTCGGCGAGGCGTGCCGCGCCGTTCTGCGGACCTCTGCGGGCAACTGCATCAGTCAGTTGGAGATCCGCCCGCTACGCCGCCCGGCGCGTTGAGCCGTTTCGGCTCCGTCCCGTGCGCCAAACTACGCCTTGCGCGCGAACCGGAAATTCTCGCGTTCTTGAACCGCCGGGTTGACGATGTTGGTGGGTAACTGGCCGCGGGCGACGGCGGCGACGTGGCCGGCCGCCTGTCTTTGCAGTTCTTCGGTTGAGGTCTCGGAATAAAAGGCCGCGTGCGGCGTGATGATGACGTTCTCCAATTTCAGCAGCGGATGATCGAGAGCGGGCGGTTCCTGTTTCATGACGTCGAGCCCCGCGCCGGCGATCCAGCCTTCGGTGAGCGCTTGGCGCAGGGCCTCTTCATCGACCACCGTGCCGCGGCACGTGTTGATCAGGTAGCCCGTCGATTTCATTTGATGCAGCAGTTTCGCGTTGATCAGGTCGCGAGTCTGTTCGATGGCCGGGACGTGGACCGATACGTAATCGGATTCGCGCATCAGGTCTTCGAGGTTCGGTATCAGCCGCACGTCGTCCCCCACCGAACCGGCGTCGACGAAAGGATCATGGGCGATCACGTTCATGCCGAATCCATGGGCTTTGGGGACCATCGTGCGGGCGATCTTGCCAAAGCCGACCAGGCCGAGCGTCTGGCCTTGGAGGCGGGGGATCGGCCGGCGCTGTTCGCGCTTTTCATCCCAGATACTCGCGCGCGTGTCGCCCGCGAACTGCACCACGCGGCGGGCCAGGGCAAGCAACAGGGCCATGGCGTGGTCGGAGACTTCTTGCAAACAATACTCGGGGACATTGGTGACGAGGATGCCTCGTTCGGTGGCATGAGCGACGGCGATGTTGTCCAGGCCGATGCCGTAGCGCGTGATGATTTGGCAGCGCGGCGCGGCGTCGATGACGGCCGGCGTCACCCGTTTCCAGCAGGCCAGAATCGCATCGACATCGGGTGCCAGAGCGACGAACTCGTTTTCCTCCCCCTTTTCGGCGACGACCAATTCGCCCCCTGCCTCGGCGAGGACCTCGCGTTCTATATCCAGCGTGGGCCAAGCATAGTCGGTGATTAATACACGATAAGCCATGGATTCGTTCCCGTCACTGGGTGGTGAGATAGGGGACGGCCGATTATTTTTCGATGACCGTGCCCATGATGTCGTACTCAGGCGCCATCGCCTCCCATTCGGCGCGTTTGGCTTCCGAGAGGGTCGGGTAATCGCGCACCGCTTGACCGATCGCCTTGAGGTTTTCGGTCGGCGCGATCAGCGGGACGGCGCATTCGGGGCCGATGCAGCGCACCCCGGCGTTCATCGCGCGCACGGCTTCGGCATAAGCGAACTCCGGCCCGCGCGTGAACAACACCGTTGGGTTGTTGATGTTGCCGATCAGTTTCTTGGCGTCGCCGATGGCCTCGACCGATTCGTTGGGCAGGTTTTTGGAGTCGAAGTGGAACGACGCGAAACCCGTCTCCCCGATCCAACCCATGCGATCGACCGTCCGTCCGCAAATATGCATGATCAACGGGATTGGAATCGCTTCGGAGAGTTCGCAGTGTAGGTCATAGAGGAACTTGTGGTAGTACTCGCCGCTGACGAGGTCGCCCGTGGCGTGGTCGGGTACCGTCAGCGCGTCGGCCCCTGCTTCCATTTGGGCCAAGCCGAACTCGATCGTCGTCTCTTTCATGATGTGCAGCGCCTTGAGCGTGGCATCGGGGTCGTCGTAGCTCATGAGCAGGAAATTCTCGGTCCCGAACCAGTGGTAGCCCATCGTCCACGGACCCATTGTCTTGCCGATGATGTAGACCTCGGGATGACGGCGCTTGAGTTCTTTCAGGCAGTCGAGAACGGCCACGGCCGTTTCATTCTTGATCCAGTCCTTGGGGAACTTGAGGTCCTCGGGCGCGTGGCACAGCACGCCGCGACAGGTCGCCCAGTTGTCTTTTTCCATCCAGTCCACGGGGATGCCAAGGGCCACGGATTCGGCGATGATCGAAAAGACGGGCATGATCGTGTCAAAGCCCAGGATGGTATGACCCGCCTCGGCCAGGTTGGTCATCGTTTCGGGATTTCGGTGCGCCTCGGGGAAGGGGGAGTTCGTCAGGTTCATCAGGTCCACGTTGATGTTGCTGGTGGGGTTGACCGCCGCGGGCCGATCGAGCGGTTTGCCTTCCATCGCGCGCGTGACGCGCTCCTTGGGCGTGAGTTCGGTCTCGATCCATTTGTCAAGTTCCTGAGCCATGTCCTTGAATCCTTTCCCAGCCTATTTTATTACCCAGAGACGTTCATTTTACAGAAACCCGCGGTGAAACGAAATCTAAATTTTCAACCCCCGGCGGCGGGGTCGGCCGGGGCCAGCCATGCGCTCACTTCACTGCCCAGGCAATACAGCGCAAAGCCCGTATAGACGACCGTGGCGATGCACATCATGACGATATTGAGCTTGCCGGGCCTGGCCGACGGGGGCAGATGGCGCAGGTTCATCCACAGCAGCAGGGGCGTATACAGTGCCATCGCGAATCCCCCCATATAGGCGGCGTTGAAGAGGAAACCGAGGCCGGAAATGTTCTTGTACTCCAAAAATGCCGTCAAGCCGACCCCGAACAGGATAATCCCCACCACAAGCCACAAATAGAGGCCGGACTGCGATATCCGCCGGCCAAACTTGAAGTTCATACTCGAAATATCCGCCAACGAGCGCGCCAGGCCGTCCACGACCGTCACCTGCGTGCTGAACAGCGTGGCCAGGCCGATGATCAGGAACAAGTAGCGGCCGGACGGCCCTATGCTGTCGGCGAGGATCATCGCCTCGTCCCAGATCAAGCGCCCCTGTTCGGGCACGATGCCCTGGGGATGCAAGACGGCCAGCGCCCCGAAGATGAACAGGAGCATGGTAAACGTATTGAGCAGCCAGAAATAGAGCACCTGGTCCTGGACCACGAACCTCATCCAGTCTCTGAAGCGCCGCTTGTTGTCGTCGGATTCCGAAAAGATATATCCGGCCTGGATGGCGCTTTCCTGTTTGTCGCGCATCGGGTTGACCAGCACCGGGATGCGCGCGCCCATGCCGATCTGTTTGTCGCGCAGATAGAACGCGTAAAACAGATTGGCCGTTCCCCCCGCGCCCGCGAAGACGACGGCGATAAAAAGGCTCTTATGCGGAAAACCCGGCTCGATGTGGCCGAAGTTCACCAAGCCCCGCGCCATCTCCGCGATCGTCTCCCACGTCGCGATCTTGACGGCGATATAGAGCAAGCCGATCACGATCAGGACGATCAGGACCGAGATCGTTCGCTCGACGGCGGCGTAAATGCGTTTGGGACCGAACAGCACGGCCGCGACGCCCGCGAACGTGATGGCGGTCCACAGCCAATCGGGACTGTCGTGATCGGGACTGAAAATCAGGGCCTTGAGCGCCGAGCCCGAGATCCGCGCCCAGCCCGGCAGCAGCCAGCCAGCGATATTGAGCAAGATGAACGCGTACGCGTACACCTTCCACATGCGGGCGAAACCGGTGTATGGGGTTTCGCCCGTGGCGATTGCCCAGCGGCCGATCTCAATATTGAGCCACATCTGGAGGAAAACCCCCAGGACGGCCGCCCAGATCATCGACGCGCCATATTCAGCGGTGATCAGCGGCCAGATCACCATCTCCCCCGCGCCGAGCGACAACCCGACCAAGACCGCCCCCGGCCCCGTCATTTTCCAAAACGCTTTTGCGCGCTCTGGAAGGTCGGCCTGTTGGAGCGGTTCGATGGGAGCGAGCATGGGGATGGGACGGTTTTCCCTTATGTAAGAGCGCCTCGAAAAAATTCAGTCCCGGCAGGGACGATTGCTTTCAGCCCGCCGTAGCTCACGCCGCCGCCAAGGCTCCGGCGCGCAAGTGAGCGAAGGTGGGAAATCAAACCGATAACGAATTGGAGTCCCGTAGGGACGACTGCAAACTGGATTTCTAAAGGTTCCCTTAAATTCGAAGTCGTGTTCAAGAATACGATTGAGTTTCATGCGCTCCGGGGTTGATGCTCGTGTTTCGGAATGTTCGATTACGAGCACGAGCACGAAACGCCGCGACTCAGTCTGATTGGTCTAGATAGATCGCGCCGTCCTCGATCGTGAGTTTGACTTCCGCCTCCTTGGCCGCCTCCTCGAGCGCCGCTTTGAGCATGACAACCGGCTCTTTGCCGACGTCCAGCCGGCGCATCAGGCCCCCGCCTTTCTTCTCCCCCACGCCCAGGTTGATCTTCAGTCCCTTGCGTTTACACGTGACCTTGGCGCCGTCGTCGAGCGTGACGTTGAGCGGCTTGATATAGGCGTCGATGTAATGGACGCCGATGCCCGAACCGTCTTTCGTCTTGGGCGGCAGTTTATCGACCGCCGCCGCGTTCTCTTCGCAGATTTTAACCTTCATCAGTTCTCCACCTTTCCTTTCGCAATGAATTCATCCAAGACCTTGCGGAAGGCCCGGATATGGTCGGGGGTGCTGCCGCAGCAGCCTCCGACGATGTTCGCCCCCGCTTCCAAAAGACCCGGAACGCCCTTGACCATCTCCTCGGGCGTCTCTTTGTAAACGACTTGCATGTTTTCCAACTCGGGCAGCCCGGCGTTGGGCTGGGCCATGATCGGCAGGCCGCAGGCCGAGCGATAACGCCGCACCGCTTCGCGCCCGCGCGTCATGTCCATCCCCGTGCCGCAGTTCAGTGCGACGATATCGGCCCCGTTCTCGGCCATGAACTCGGCGGCCCGTTCGGGGTCCACGCCCATCATTGTGCGGAACGTGCTGCCGTCGAGCGTCTCGTCGAAGGCCATCGAACCGATGATACACGGGGCACCGGCGGCCTTGGCGGCCTCGATGCCGATGCTGAGTTCTTCGAGCGAGGTTTGCGTCTCGACGATGATCGCGTCGGCGCCGGCTTCGACCAGGACTTTGGCCTGTTCATGAATCGCCTCGCGGACCACATCGACGGGCATCTCGCCATATGGCTCCATGATCCCCCCAAACGGCCCGACGTCGCCAATGACGAAGCCTTCCCTATCTCCGAAGGCCTGGCGGGCGATTTCCACGGACGCCTTGTTAATCGGCTGCGCCTGACCGGCCTCGCCATGGCGGTTCAGCATGATCCGGGAACCGCCGAAGGTGTTGGTGATGATGCAATCGGAGCCGGCCTCGACGTAATTGCGCTGGATCGCCAGGATACGATCGGGGTGGTTGACGTTCCACGCCTCGCCGCAGCCCCCTTGCTCCAGCCCCGCCAGCATGAGCTGCGTTCCCATCGCGCCGTCGCTCAGTAACGGGCGTTCCTTAAGCGTTTCGAGCAGGCTCTTCTTCATCCTTCACCAATCGATAGTGGAGTGTTTGCAGGGCCAACCGCCACTTGTGCAGCCGTCCCGCCCGGCTACACAGGCAACCCGACGGCATGAGGTTGGGTTCCCATTCGAGCACGTCGTCCAGCGGTTGGTCCAGCAAGGGTTTCTCGTGCTGAATCTGGATCATGGCGAGTTCGGGGTTCTCGAGGGCACTGCACATCAGTTTGTAACCCTCGTCCCCCTCCGGCGGTCGGCAGTCGCCCGCTACGATGCGATACCCCGCCTCCGGCGGCGCTAGTTCAATCGTGTAAATGAACGCCAACGGCCGGCCCATGTTGCTGCACGTATTGCCGTCGAAGAGGAACCGCGCATGGACGCCGCCGTCGGGCCGACGTTCCATGTTTAGACGCTCCTTGCTCCAGCGTTTGAGCGCGCCTTCGTTGTAGCCGTACTTGGCATCCCGCGTGAGCGGCGAGGCGACGTCGGGCACCGCCGCACGCCCGGCAACTTGCTCCTCGTCATTCGTCTTGGTCCGCGGAACCCCTTCGATCCGATAATCGGCCATCCTGTACGCGGCACGGCGATAGCGGCACGGCGAATAGGAGCAAGTGTGGCACGGGACCAACTCCGTCAGGCGCGCGGTCAGCTCGGTCTGGCGGGTCAGGCCGAAGACCGCCAACTGTGACTTCTTCGGCCGCAACATGCCCGAACTCAGAATCTCGAGCCGAGACGGAAATGTCTGGCTGCCGTTCTGCATGAGTTGCAGCAACGCCTTTTGGTCGCGCAGGTCCCAACCCTGATAGCCGGGGCTGTAATGCGGCAGGACGGCCATGCCTTGCTGATCGGCCCATTCGCACAGGCGCGCGCCGACGGCGGTGGTTAGGTGTTCGACGACGGCCGAAGCGTAGATTTCGAGGAAGAAGTATTGGTCCGGTCGTTCCTCGTCCCAGTGCAGCCGGGCTTCCTCTTCGGCTTCGGGGCCGGCGCCGATGGCGACCAGCACCGCGTCATGCGCCTCGGCCTTCTTGAGCCGTTCCAACAATTCGCGGCTGCCGAGCGGGGTCCCTTCGAGCCGGACGCCCTCGCCCTTGAGGTCCAGGCTTGTCGCCTTGCGGGCATAAACCCAGGGTCGGCCGCGTTCGGCGTACCATTGGCTGGCCCATTGGGCGAGTTCGGCCATGCGGCCCGCCATGACGTACTCCGGCGGCAGACCGAGCAGGCGTTGATACTCGCGCTCATTGACGTCAACGATCGGATTGGTCTCGGTCAACTGCATTCGCGCTCCGCTCCGGCCGACCCCGTTGATGTCTCAACCGGGATGAATTGACAGCCCGTCACGAAATGATCGAAGAAATCGGGATCGGTTTCCAGCTCAACGTGTTTGATCCGCTTGACCAATGCTTCCAGCTCCTCGCGCCGCGTCTTGGAAAGCAACGCGATCGAGGCCCCTTCGATCGACGCGTTGCCCACCTGCACGATCCGCTCCAGCGGCAGGTTGGGGATCAGGCCGATCCGGCGGGCGGCCTCGACGTTCAGGTGTCGCGCGAACCCGCCGGCCAGGTAGAACACGTCGATATCCTCGTACCGGATTCCGTAGTTGCTCAGAACGATGTGCAGGCCGGCCACGTTGGCCCCCTTGGCCTGGGCCAGCTCGCTCGCGTCGTTCTCGATGAAGTAAATATCGTGCCCAGGGTCGATCATGAACCGGCCGTTGCCGTTCTCGAAGCGCCCCATCTGGTTCATGCGTCCGGTCCGTTTGAGTTCGCTGAGCAGGTCGATCAGTCCCGATCCGCAAATGCCCTCGGGCGGCACGTCGCCGATCACCGTGGTCCGGACCGTGTCATCATCCGATATCTCGACCCGTTCGATCGCGCCATCGAGGCCCGGCATGCCGCAGGCGATCGCCCCGCCCTCGAAAGCCGGCCCGGCCGGGCACGACGCCGCCAGGATCCTGTCCTTGTTACCGAGGATCAGCTCGGTGTTGGTGCCGATGTCCATCAGCGCGACGGTCCGCTCCTCGCGCACCAGGTCGATCGCCAGCAGACAGGCCGCCGCGTCGGCCCCAACGTGCCCGCTGATCAGTGGCAAGCCGTAAACTCGCCCGGCCTGGTTCATCGGCAAACGCAAGCGCCGGGGCGGGACCGCGATGCTGGTCGAGGGCCGCTGCTTCTCGATATACTCGTACTCGGTCAGCGATCGATAGGGCTTTTGTCCGATTGAATGGACATTGAGGCCGAAGAAAATGTCGCGCATCGTCGAGTTGCCCGCCACCACCAGTTCGTAGATGGTCTCGGGGTCGACCGCAAAGGCCTCGATGGCATGCGTCAGGTATCCCAGCAAAGTGCGCTGCAGCAGCCGGCCCTTGTGGTCGGTGTCGTACTTGATGCGCGCCATGATGTCGGAGCCGCCGAATCGCTGCGGGTTCTCGAACGACGTGACCGCGACCAGTTCCCCGGTCTCCAGGTTGATCAGACGCAGCACGACGGTCGTCGTCCCCAGGTCCATCGCGAGGCCGTGAATGGGGCCGGTCGAGCGGGCGATCTTCTCGCCGTCGAGCAGAATGCGATCGCCGTCTCGCGTCACGGCCGGATCAACAACTTTTACGTGAGCGCGTTGGGGGATCGCCATGGCGTGGTCTTGGACGCGCATGGCGGCGCGACGCATCGTGTGGCAGCGGATCTCGCCCGCGTCGGCCTTGACGTGACAGCGGCACGAGAGGCGGAAGTTATCCTGCAGGTGTTCCTCTTCCTCGGTCGGCTCGGTCAGCCGTTCCATGCCTTCGACCACTTCCATCAGGCATTCGCGGCACTTGCCGTTCTTGTGGCACGAGGTGGGCACCTGGACACCGAGTTGCTCGGCGTAATCGAACAAGCTCGGCCCGGGCTCGGCCTGCATTTCTTGCGAGTTAATGGTGAGGGTTACAGGCATTCTAAAATCCGTAAAGCACCTGTCTTAATTAGAAACACGCCAAGACCTTTTCGGCTTGGCGGAAACCGGCTTCCTCCTGGCTCTCCTCTCCCCGCGGGCGGCCCGCCTCCAGGGCTTCCTCCAGTTTAGCCACCATCGGGTCGGAGCGGTCCAGCGGTTGGGGGTCCTTCGCTGGGTTGGCCAGGGCCATGTCGAGACCCGCTTCGGCGCCAAGCGTCAGGTAGGCCCGCTCGAGTTGGTGGCGAACCCCCTTGGGCGTCCCCCAGGCGAAGTTGGTCAATCCCACCGAAAAGTGAACGCCCGCGAGGTCAGGGTCTTGACGGATCAACCGCATCGCGTCCAGTCCCATGTTAACCAACCCATAGGTATCGGCCCCGACCGGCGCCAAACCGGGATCGACAATGATGTCATCGTTGACTCGACCATACTTCGTGTTGAGCAATTCGACAAAGTACTTAGCCGCGCGGTAGACTTCGTCGGCCTTGAAACACTGGGTGCTCTGGCCGTCGACGAACTGTTCGGAAGCCATGACGATGACGCGTGAGTCATACTGGGCGGCCAGCTCCATCATCTCCTCAAGTTGCTCGCGCGACGCGGCCAGCGAGTTAAGAATCGGCTTGCCCCCCTTCGAACGGTCGTAAGCGCCGAAAGCCGCCTTGTGGAATTCAAGGCCGGGATTGTCGAAACACAAGGCCGTCGTGGTCACTTCCTGCAAGGCGGGGACGAGTTCGGGTAGGAACTCGACCATCTCGTGTGCACGGACCTGCAGCGTCTGCGTCCCGTCGATGTTCACGTCGATGGCCTCAACGCCGTTTTCATCCTGGCTCTTGACGATCGCTTGGTACTTCTCAAAGCTCCGTTCGCTCCAGGCCTTGCGCGCGCGGCCATAGGCATTGTTAATGACGTCGCCGATGATCCTGATTTTGGGTTGTGCCATCGTTGCTAGTACCTCTTTGCCGTGGGGATTGACGTCTTTCAAGACGCCACCTTTTCTTTGCGCGGCGCCTTTTGTTCGTTGGCGGCTTTGCTCTCGGGGACGCCGTTGTCCGGGGTCTCGTGCTTGCTCGTGTGGTCGCGACCCATGTACAAGTTGCCCCAACTCGAAGTGCCGCGCAGCCCCTGGTCCTGGATCACCGGGGCGTGGTCGAGCAAGTGTCGTTCCTTGCCTTCGTATTTCATCCGGTCGTACGCGCGCGACCAGATGCATTCAAAGTCATGGACCTCGCACTTGCCGTCGCGCGTGCCGCCGCATGGGCCGTTGCGTTGGTTCTTGGCGCACGCGGATTCGGGGCAGAGGTAGGCGATATCGGGCAGCGAGCAATCGCCGCAATCCTTGCAACCGAACATCGCGACCTTGCCGGCGTGCTCGAGAATCCGCAACGGCTTGGGGCCTTGCATCGGGTCGCTGCTTTCGGCGTATACCTTCTTGAGCAAGCCCCACACGCTCCGGCCCGGCGTGAAGAGAACGTGATGCATCCGCTTGGCGATCCGATAGCGATACGTGACGTTGTGGTTGGGCCGGCGCTGATCGAGCGATGCCTCGTAGAGGGGATTGAGCCGATCGGCCGCCAGACCGGTCTCGGGGTCCTCATCGAGCATGAAGAACTCGCCGGGGCGCGAGAAACGAATCTCGCGCGCAAACTGCTTCCAATCGTCGGGCGAGAAGCCCTTCTCGATTTCGAAGATCTTATCCACGTCGAGCATGTTGTGGATGCCCCCGAAGTAAGCGCCGCGGTAACCCAGCCCGCGATAGATCGCGCATTGCTTGGCGGCCAACTCGCGGAAGAAGCCCTTGCCCTTGTCGGGCGAACTCTTGTGCTTCTGGCAGATCGCCAACAGTTCATCGGAGATATGCACGCCGGGGATTCTGCGGCTGTGAAAGATCTCGGCCACGCGCGGGTTGAGCATGTAGACGTTGCCGATCAATGGGACGCGACCCAGGCCGCGCCGTTTCATATACAGGACGAGCTCATTGATTTTGCGCGAATCGTACCCGATCTGATTGATGATGTACTCCGCCCCGCATTCGATTTTCTTCTCCAGCTTCAGATACTGCGGGATGACCTCGTTCTCATGCAGCTTAAAGTTCGTGACGACGGCACCAAGGTAGAACTCGGTCTTGTGCAGGCGGCGCTTTTTGCCCGCGGGCTTGGCCGGTCCCACGCTCAGCCCCTCGTTCATCCCCCGCAGCATCGAAAGCAAGCCGACCGAATCGATATCGAAAACCGGCTTGGCGGCCCCCTCGTGGCCCGCGATCGGCGCGTCGCCGCTCAAGGTCAGGATGTTGTCGAAACCCTCGCTGGCCAGCAGCCAGGCGGCGCTCTCCAGGCCGTTGCGGTTATAGTCCTTGCACGAGAGGTGGATGATGACCTCGGTGCCGGCGTAGAGGATCGGCTTGCCCAGGGCCGAGGGGCCGAGCATCGGGTTGCCGCCGGCATTGTCGGTGATCGAGACCCAGGCGATCTGGGGACAATCGGCGAGCTGGCCGGCCATCTCGCGAATCTTGACCGCGCGCGTCTCGTTCATCGTCCCGCGCGTCGAGACCAACTCCATGCCGTACAGGAACTTCGAGGGATCCTCGAGCTTATCGCGCAAGCTTTCCATGCACCGTCACTCCGCCGGGAACTGGGCCTCTAGATCGTTCTTGACCGCCTCGGCGACCTCTTGGGCCGAACCGGGGCGTTGTTGGGGCTCGCCCCATTTCCAGTGCGCCAAATACTCGTCGGCGTCGGTGCACCCTCGTTCGGTGGCCACGGCGTCGATCATTTCCTGGAATCTGGCGTCCAGTTCCACTTTGACTTTCTCTCCCGCCTCCTCGACCCTGAACGAGGCGGGAATCTCCTGCCAGTAAAGGACTTGATACTCAGCCATCTCTTTCTCCCCCCGCGCTTGGTGTCATCTCTTATTGCCCGGCGCGCGGAGCCAGTTCCTTGAATAGCGAAACGGCACTGGGGGCGTCGGCCCCATACCCGTCGGCGCCGATCTCGTCGGCGAACATCTGGCTGACCGGGGCACCGCCGATGGCCAGCTTGGTACCCTCCACTCCCGCTTCCTTGAAGCCATCGACCACGCGTTTCATGTAGGGCATCGTCGTGGTGAGCAGAGCACTCATGCCGACGATGGTCGCGCCGACTTCCTTGGCCTTTTCGAGGAATTTGTCCACCGACGTATCGACTCCCAGATCATGTATCTCGAAGCCCGCCCCCTCCGACATCATCAGCACCAGGTTCTTGCCGATGTCGTGCAGGTCCCCTTTGACCGTCCCCATGACGAGCACGCCGGGGGACATGGAATCCTCCCCGCTTGCAACGAGCAACGGCTTGAGGATCGACATGCCGGCCTTCATCGCCCGCGCGGCGATCAAGACCTCGGGCACGTACAGCACGTTGTGCTTGAAATCCTCGCCGACCACGCTCATGCCGGCGATCAGCCCCTCGTTGAGCACTTCATTCACCTTGAAGCCGTCGTCGATCGCCTTCTCGGTCATCTCACGGACCTCAGTGGCCTTGCCCTCGTAGAGGTATTGATTCATTAAAGCATAATCCGGCATCGCTGTCGCTCCTCGCGGTGGATAGGGTTATAGTCCGATCGGGTCGGTTCTCTTCCCCGTCAGGACAAACCAAAAATGTTTCCGTCCTCGTCGATTCCGATTCGTTCGGTCGCGGGTCGTTTGGGCATGCCCGGCATGAGCAACATTTTGCCCGTGACGGCGACCAGGAACCCCGCGCCGTTGCTGACCTTCACGTCGCGCACGGTCAGGCGCCAGCCGCTGGGGGCACCCAGCTTCTTGGGATCATCGGAGATCGAGAGCTGCGTCTTGGCCATGCAGACCGGGACCTTGTCCAGGCCCAGTTTCTCAAGCCGGGCGATGCTCGCTTCGGCGGCCTCGAGGTAATCGACCCCGTCGGCGCGATAAATCTCGCGCCCGATCGTCTCGATTTTCTCCTTGATCGGCAGCGTTTCACCATAAAGGGTATGATAACCGTCGCCCGAGCCACCGTTCTGACCCTCGATGGTCTTGAGCACCGCATCCGCCAGTTCCAAGCCGCCCTCACCCCCGCGCGCGGCCACCTCGGAGAGTGCCGCGGGGGTATCCATGGAGCGGCAGAACTCGAACACGGCGTCCAGTTCAGCCGGGGTGTCCATCGGGAAGCGATTAACCGCCACGACGACCGGCAGGCCGAACTTGCCGAGGTTCTCGATGTGAATCTTCGCGTTGGCCAGTCCTTCGCGCAATGCGTTCACGTTCTCGTCGTTGATCTGGTCCTTGGGCACGCCGCCGTGCATCTTCAAGGCCCGGCAAGTGACGACCAGGACCGCCGCGCAAGGGGTCAGGCCGGCCATCCGGCACTTGATGTTGAGAAACTTCTCGGCACCCAGGTCGGCCGCGAATCCCGCCTCGGTGATGACGTAATCGGCCATCTTGAGACCCAGCCGAGTGGCGCGGACGCTGTTGCAACCGTGGGCGATGTTGGCGAACGGACCGCAGTGGATCAGCGCGGGCGTGTTCTCGGCGGTCTGGACGAGGTTGGGCTTGATGGCGTCCTTGAGCAGGACCATCATCGCGCCGACCACGCCTAACTGACCGGCCAGGACCGGCTGGTCATCAGTCGTGTAACCGACGACGATCCGATCGAGCCGGGCGCGCAGGTCGTCGATGTCGCGCGCAAGCGCCAGAACGGCCATCACCTCGGAGGCCGCCGTGATGTCGAATCCGGAGCGATGGGGATACCCGCTGGCCTTGCCGCCCAGACCGATCTCGCACTGGCGCAACTGTCGATCGCACAGGTCCATGACCCGCCGCCAGACGACTTTTTCGGGGTCGATGTTCAGCTCATTGCCCTGGAAGATGTGATTGTCGACGATCGCGGCCAGCAGGTTGTGGGCGGTCGTCACGGCATGCATGTCGCCGGTGAAATGCATGTTGATGTCATCCATCGGCAACACCTGCGCATGGCCGCCGCCCGCCGCGCCGCCCTTGACGCCGAAGGTCGGCCCCAGCGACGGTTCGCGCAAAACGAGCATGTGGTTCAGGCCGCGCTTGCCGAAGGCCTGGGCCAGACCGATGCTGGTCACCGTCTTGCCCTCGCCGGCGGGAGTGGCCGTGATGGCGGTGATTAGGATGAGCTTCCCGTCGGGACGGTCCTTCAAACGTTCCCAGGCCGCGTCGCTGACCTTGGCCTTGGATGACCCATAAAGCTCCAACTCATCCTCGGCCAGCCCCGCGTCGCGACCCACTTCGACGATCGGTCGCAGGCGCGCCTGGCGGGCGATCTCGATGTCGGGTGGCAGCGTTGGAAGCTCAGCGTAGGTCATGCATTCTCTCCCCACCAATTGGACCCCAATACTCGTTGGTCTGAATAAATTCGGTGATATTCTCTCGTCTTGGCAAAATGTCCGCGATCGAACCGCGTCCTAAGTTTTGCAACCAAATCTCCCCCAATAGTCCCCATAAGATTATCATATTGTAGTATAAAGTCCAAGCCTTTTTTCGCCTTATCGTGGTAAAAACGTAGAAAGATCGCGAAATTTAGGTAAAATAAGAAACTTTTAGTATTTAAGGCACGGACAGGCGTCGCTACGATCGAACCGGTGGCCCGTTTAACGGGGCCCGCGTCTGGACCCACCGCCATGACCTCGCGAATCCTGTCATTTACCCTCCTTCGACTCTTCCGACTGCGCAGGCTCACCATTGATGTCTTCCGGCCGCGTCTTGGTTTCCTCGATGCGAATCTCATAGATCAGCACATTGTGCTTGCCGCCGGTCAGATCGTCGTAATAGAGCGGGAACGAGCGTCTCTTGCCGGGGTGTTTTCGCGGTTGATCCAGCTTGATATCGAGGATGTCTTGGGGACCATTCCAATGGAAGGGATGCCGCAGTTGATGCTTGTGAGCCGAGCGGCAGTGGAGCTTAAAACTCTCCTCGGCTTTGGGTTTGCGGACCGCCAGGACCGGCCAACGCTGGTCGGCCGTCGGACCCGTCGCTTCGGCCGTGACGCTCATCACCAGATCGTAATCGCCCGGCGGCAGATTGGGCCGAATCCAGAATTGGCCGAACTTATTGAGGTGCATCACGCGCTGGGGCCGGCCCGTCCACGTCACGTCGTAGATGACGTTGCGCCCGAGCCAGAGGCAGTGCCGCGGGTCGATCTTCAGTGGCGTCTGGTCAAGCGGACGGGGCGCCACGATCTTCGTCTGGAGGTCGAGCGGCTTGGTGTCGAGCGCGTAGACGGCCTTACCCTTCTCGTCGTCATAGTGGATGAAGATGGCGGCATAGTCGCCGGCCGGCATGTGAGGGGAGATTTCAAATTCGTAGAGCATTTTGATCAGCGGGCCCTGATCGAAGTCGGGCGGCTGGAGCACGGGCAACGGCCACGGCCTGAAGACGCCCCCGTGGACGACCGCCGGCAGAGGGATCCGTCGCCCGAGCCGTTTGTGCCGGAAGAAGACCGCCAGCGGCGTGGGCCCTTTGTAGATCGACCCGTGCTCGAAGGTCACGTCCATGATCATCCGCTCGCCCGGAGCGGCCTGGCTCGGGCTGGTTACCAGGTCGACGATCCGGATGCCGCCACCCAGGTTCGCGTCCAGGTTGACCTCGGGGAAGTCGTCGGTCGAGTGCCCGAGGGTGGCGGTCTGGGAGGTGTTGAACAGCGCATAGGCCTCGGCCCGGTTCTCAAGGATCGGTTTGCTGGTAAACAGGTCGTAGACGAAATCCTCCAGCCGCGGGTGCATCGCCAGGAAATAGTCGAGTTGGCCCTGATCGATTTGGCGCCGCGCTTCAGCGCGACCGATCTCGGACAGGGAGGGGCCCCGCTTGCCGGTGTAATAGAACAAATCGTTGGGCGTAATGCCCTGATAGAGCACCCGGTCGTTCTCCATCAGGCGCTCGGCCGCGTCGGCCGCCTCTTTGTAGACCGGATGGATGGCGAGGTATTTGCTGACCCTCTCGACGCCGGGATCGAAATAAAAGGCGATGACCAGGATGACCGTCAGGCCGATAATGTTCATCCGATTGGTCTTCAAGACGCCGGCGATGCCGATGGCGGCGAGCAAACAACCGGCCGGGATGATCAACGCGTTCCAGTAGGTGTTGGCGTTGAGCGTCTGCCAGACGAAAACGACCGAGCAGAGCACCAGGATATTGAGCCAGCCGCCCGCGGCGCCCCTCTTTTGCAGGAATCCCCAGCCAATCAGACCGAGCAGGAGTCCGGGTAGGGTCCAGACCAACGTGATGCGGGAGAGGAAGACCTTGAAGGATTCATCCAGGGTGAATCCCTCTCGGGAGCGCAGCAGGTTGTTGGTGCTCGCGCTCATCGCTTCCAGACCCGCCCACGGCGAGGCCGGCTCGATGCCGTACCATAGACAGAGCACGCAGTAGGTGACGATTGCCGAAAACACGACGCCGATCCAGGCCGCGGTTCGCCGCCAACCGAGCGCCTGCATGAGCGCGATGGCCGCCGCCGGGGCGAACAGGACGGCGGGCAGTTTGGCCAGTCCGGCCACGATCAGCCATAAGGTCATGTGCAAGACAGCCCACGGGCCTGCGTCGCGGCGTCCGGCGCCCGCGCCGACCAAGCTCCAGATGATCGCCGTGGTCGCCGGCGCCTCGGGGAGCAGACAGCGACCGGTGAAAACCGAAAAGGGGAGCAAGGCGTAAATCCAAAGCGCGAGCGGCCCCAACCACGCCGGCCCCATCCGCCGCCCCAGAATGCACAGGCCCCAGCCGCTCAAAATGGCGCACAGGAGCGAGAACAAGCGCGCCCCGGTGATCGGATCGATCCCCAATCCCGCCGCGAACCACCCGGCGAGGATGAGAAAGGGGAATTCCGGCATGTAATCGGGCGTCGCGAACAGCCGGGAGAGGTCTTCGGCGCCAACCGTGTGAAGTGAGTGGCCCTCGACGAGTGTCTTGATGCGGCCAGCCGTCGAAAAATTCCGGTCGCGGGGGAAATCGCTGGGATCGCCGTGGATGAACAGAGACCGGACAATGATCAGCGCCAGCAGCCCGGAAAAGAGACCGACGCGGGGAATGAACCATGCGCCGATACGTTGGCCGGGCGAAGGCCGCGCGGGGGAATCGGGGGAATTGGTGGAACCACCTGGCGGGTTAGCGTCGTCCGCCACGGCTTGATCCGGGTGGACTGCCTTCTCAATTTCACCTGCGAGGTCCGGCTCCGACTTGGCTTCGACCCCGGAGGGGATGATTTCAACCGGTTCAGGGGAACCCTCTTCGGGTTGTGGTTTTTGATCGGATGGGTCGGTCATGGTCCAAGACACGTCATGCCAGGTCGTTTCGCGGCGGTTGGTCCGGGCGTCATCAATCCCTTCCGACGGCGGATGAGGACGCGGGAGCTTGATAGAGATATTTGCGTAGTATCACCGCCAACAGGATTCCAACGCCCGCCATGCTGGCCAGGAGCACATAGGCCATCCACTTCTGATCCGTCCACCACCAATCGTCCCAAAGCGCCTTGATACCCATGCCGACAAAAATCAAGCCGGCAAGGATGTTTAGGAACACCAGCAACTTATTCATGCGCAAGGCCGGCGGCAGGAATTTCCAATCCGCCCATGGGTTGGCCAAACAAAAGAAGCCACAGGTGAGCACACCCGTATAAATCGCGGCGGGACTAATGAGCCGAACGAGTGAAAAATCGGGGTCCACCGTTTGTTGCACGAACCAATTGACCCAAAGCAGTACCAATCCCAGGCCCAGGACCCAGAAGATGAATACGATTCGCAGACCCTTCTCCGGATAGTTCCCTCGGAACCTTGGCATGGAGTTCATCAACTCCTTAATGACGCGGAAATTCATTTCCGGACCGCCGTAAAGAATGGGAAGAAACGCCGCGAAGATCGTCACCTTGTAGAGGGGCTCGAGCCAGGGGGCGAGTTCGCGCATGAATCTGGCTTGATAGTTAAGCAGGTTCTCGTCCTTGGGGACCAACTGTTCGGGGTGGAGCACAACCGTGCCCAGGATCGAGAAGCAAACCGAAAGAAAGGCGATCATCGCGAAGCTGGCCACCGAGTCGATGGCCGCGGCCCGCACCCAGATTCGGGCGTGATGGTCCTTATCTTTGGCGATTTGATCGAGGACCTCGTTCGATGCGACCCCCATATGGGCCATCCCCCACTTCTTGTCGCGCAGGAACGACAGGTAGGAAAGGTAATCGAAACTTGCCCCGCCAATCGCCGAGACGTAAACCATGATCTCCAATGGCGGGGTCCGAGCTTTGAATTCGTCCAGCTCCTTGACCCAGTTCGGGTATTTGGGCACGGACGGAATGAACGTTCCCTTCAACGCCGCGACGATATCCGGCTGCAAAACGATGACGGCCAAGACCATGCAGACGACCATAATCAAAACCAAGCCGATCTGGACGAATTCCAACTTCTCATAATTGCCGCTCATCATGATGATCATCGCCAGAACCAGGGCGATCGACGCCCACACGTGCGTATCGTGATCCCCGGGTATCAGGCCTTCGCCGAAAATCCATTTACACGCCGTCCCCAGAACGCCGGATAGAAACGAATACCACACGGGAAAGGAGATGAGGGCAATCACGAACATGAAGAGCGGGAACCAGCCGCGCGGGCCCGGGATGTGGCTCCAGCGTTCGAATGGATGCGCCCCGCTGAGGATCATGTGCCGCATGCTGCAATAACATAAAACCCACTTGAGAAACGAGGCGAGGATGAAGACCCAAAGGATGTTGTAGCCGAAGACGGCCCCGCCTCGCGCCGAGAACAGGACCTCGCCGCTGCCGATCGTGCACGATGCGATAATCGCCCCCGGACCGAAGAATTTGAGCCATCGCAGGGGGTTCTTGCTCAGCAGGGACTCTGGGGGGGTGATCAGTTCCGCCGCTTGGGTCGATGCGTCTGAATTGGCCACTGGCTAGATCCCTTCCCTATCAACAATGAGAACGTACATCATATCGTGCTCGTAATCGTAATCTAAAATATAATCGTTTTTAGAAGTCGTTCGATTACGATTACGATTACGATTACGAGCACGAGCACGAACATGTGGTGTCATGAACCCGTTCACCGGATCGCAACCGGGTTGCCCGGCGAGCCGGTCGCGCCGACCAGTTTGAGCGGCGCGAAGAAGAACGCGAATTCATGGACCTCGTCCTCGGCAAGTTGCGCCGTGTCGAGATTCTCAAGGTTATAGATGCCCTGCTGGGTGAGCAACATTTGGTGGACGGGATACAAGACCTCGGGGTCCGGGCCGGGGTGGACCTCGATCCCCCAGTTGTCCGCGCCCACCATCGTGATCTCCTTGCCGATCAAGAACTTCGCCGCCCCCACGCCGATCCCCGGCTGGCCGCTGTTATAAAGCTCGTTGTCGACCTTCCAGAGGCTCCCCCAACCGGTGTGGATCAGCACGAAGTCGCCGGGATGGATCTCCAGACCTTTGGCCTCCAGTGCTTCCCGTAGGTCGTCAGCCGTGATTTCGTAACCTTTCTCGAGCCGCTCCTTGTCCTTGAGCTTGGCGATATCCAGCAGGATGCCGCGCGTCATGAAAACCCCCACGTTCTCGACGCCCAACTTCGTCAACCCCTTGGGCGTGACGAAGTCTGGGTGTTTGTGACCGTTGTAGAAGGTGTCATCGATGCCGACGTGACCCAGGCCGTCCAATTGCGTGCCGACCTGACCGAGTTGCGTGGTAATCAACTCCTCGAGGCCAATGATCTTGTTCTCGCCAGCGGGCGCGGCCGCGTAGGGGATGCTCATGACGAAGCTGCGACCGCTGACCAACGGGACGCCCGCATCATACTCTCGGCCCAGTGAATAGACCTGCCCCTTTTTGATCAGCTTGACCGCTTCGAGGACTTTTTCAGGCGTCATCCGGTTGGCCGCCCCCCGCTCATCTTCCGGTCCCCAAGGCGAGGAACCCGGTTCGGGTTTCTCGGGAAGATGATCGTGGGCCCAAAGCGGGCAACCTCCCAAGATGAGAAACAACGCGGCGAACAAGTACGACTTCATGGGATGACTCCTTTCACGACGATGATTGACCCGGCATTGACGGCCGACATGACGCCGGCAGCCTCCCACTGTCCCAACGCGCCTCGGCATTGGGCCCGAACTCGAGATCATAACTGGGATCGCCGACTCTCCTCCGATTATAGTCAATCGATCGCCGATTTCAACAGCATGTTCGGCTAGCTGACCGAGATGCGCCATCATTGATCGGGTAGGCCCGCCATGCGTAGCGATTCGCGGCGTAGACGCTCGGCCAGGTCTCGACGGCGCTCGTTGGAGGGCTCTGGAGCGGCGGGCCGAAATGGATGTCGATGCGCAGCCCACGCAGCCCCGCCACTCGCCAAATGTGCGGGGCGAAGACGTGGTCCTTCCAGTAAGCCACGTCCTCGGAGACGATCACGCCGGGGTCCGGAGCGCTCCAACGCAGGGCCACTGGGGTGATCGGCGCGCCGATCTCGATCGCCGCCTGGAGCAACGTCGGCTTGAACGGGAGAATGCGGTCGCCGCCGGTCGTGGTCCCCTCCAGGAACACGCAGACTGGCCGGCCGACCTCGAGCCTGCGCCGAACCTCCCCGGTGGCGGCAAGCAGGTCCTTGCCCGCCGCTCGCCGGACGAAGGGATGCCCGCTCAGGCGGATAACATCCCCACCAGCGGCCAAGTCCGCAGCTCGGCCTTCGGCGTGAAGAAGCAGCCGGTGGCCGATGACATCGAGATGATATCGAGATAGCTGACGTGGTTGGAGACCAGGAGCGAGCCCGCGGGGGGCTGGGGGCCGTGTGTGACGACCTCGATGCCAAGCGCGCCGCACGCCCACTCGCCCCATTTGCGGGTCCAGCGCGCCGCCACGGCGAGCCGGCGGCGGTCGCCGCGGACGATGGCGATGTTCAGCACTAGGGCCAGCAGCGCAACGCAGGACAGGAAGAAGACGGCGACGATCCGCGCGACCGCCAAAAGGGGGCTGGAACGCGCGCGCGGCCCCCGAGGGTGCTTCTTGCGCCGCCTCCGGGGCCGGGGCCGTGGAGCTATTGTTTTCCATGCCCCATTCTGGACATGGGGACCCGGTTGGTATCAAGCAAAACCAGGAAATCGACGGTGCTGAACGCGCGGTCCAACGCCGGTTCCGAGATGACCTGGGCGCCCAGCCGCATGTAGGCGCTGAACAGCTTGGGCAGCGCGATGGCGGGGCCGAGCGCCGGATCGTTCTCGCGCTCTGGGGCGCCGTAGGTGAAACCCTCGCGTGCCGGCAGCGCCAGCTCGGGATGCAGGCGGCCTTGCGACCGCAGCGTCTTCATGGCCCGCCAGCCGTCATCGGGGTCCAGCGCGTCGTCAGCGAGCAGCAGCCGAACAACCAGCACTGGGAATGGAGCCTCAAGAACGCCGAGATGCCCGACCACAGCAACAGGAGGGTCGTCAGGTTGCGATGCCCCTTGGCCAGGCAGGCGCGGCCGCATTCGACGGTCTCATCGAACAGCGGCTCGATCTGATCAAAGTGGTACTCCTGGGCTGAATAGATGCCCTTGTGGGCGAGCCCGTGGCGCATGGTTTGGAGCCGATAAGTCCCGATGGCCCTTCCCGTGGCGCGTTCGATTTGGACCAGGTGCGTCATCTGGGGGTCGAAATCATTGCGGTCCAGCCCCTCCGCGTAGGAGCCGGGCAGGCCCTCCTTGAGTTCCAGGTTGAAGACCTCGAAGCGCAGGCGCTGGACCAGCTCGACACAGCGGTCCGACGCGGCGAAACCGATCATGTAGCGGCTGTTGGGCTTCCCGGGCGCCGTGAGCAGATCCACGGTATTCCACCCGCGGGTCAAGTCATCCTTCGCATGGATTTCGCCGGTTCGCAGCGGTGCGGTGTCCTGTTGGGGGGTCGGCGTCACCAATCGTCCGTCCTGAATCCCTCTCTAATAGATACGATACCTATACCTGAATCATAGCTTCGTGCTCGTCCATCGTAATCGTAATCGGATTATTAACTCCCTTGAGTTTTACCCTTCCGCCTCAACTCGTCGGCGGGTAATCCCGCACCATCCGGCGAACGGATCGCAAATCCTTGAAGAACTGGCCGACCGGTGTGCATCGAAACCCTCGCCGGCGGTTGGCCGCGCCGATTTCAAACAGGATGCGGAACTGGCGGCGCAGATCGGCGTAGGCTTCGCCCAGCTTGGCGCGGGCGTCCCAGATATGGGTCGCTTCGGTGCCCGCGCCGTTGATCTCGACGATCTGAAAGCCCTCGCCCCCGCGCAGCGTCTCGAGCGAATCGAATCGGACGTCAAACCGGCCGAAGTAGAACTCCGGGATCGCCGCGGCGATCTGTTCGATCCGTTCGAGCAGCTCGGGCGTGGCCTCGTCGTTGCCGTTCTTGAAGATGGCACCCTGGCAGTGATTCTCCGCGAAAACCGGTGGAAACTCCTTGCCGTCTGCCAACACCCGATCCAGCCGATCGGCGTGGCGCCGGAAGTAGATGGCTTGAATCAGGTTCGCCCGCCTGTCGTCCAGGATCAGTTGACGTAGCGTTCGCTTGCCGTCGCCAAGGACCCGGGGGAACACCTTGAGCGTGATCGACAGGATGCTCCCGCGCGTCTCGTCCGGTTTTCGATAATACAGGATCCCCGCCTCCCGCGAACCGTTCACAAGCTGCTGGAGGATTATTTTTTGGCCGGGAGGAAACTCCTCGAGGTACTTCGACAACTGGGCGTCGTTCTTCACCAACTGGACACCCGCCCCGCGCTGCCCGATATCGGGTTTGGCCACCACGGGATAGCTTAGGTTTGCGGTGTCCAGCGCCCGGCGGGCCTGTTGCAGCAGCGCGTCGGGTTCGTCCTCGCTCCTCGGCCGCTCAAAGACCACGCAAGGCGCCACCCACCGGCTCACCGACTCAGGGACGAGCGAGAAGATTTGCGATTTGGATTCGACGACGAAGCCCGAGGCATAGATGGCTGGGTTGACGACCGTGGGCAACAGTAGACCCCTAAAGCGCACCGCCAGCCATAGCCAGTAAAACGCGATCGGAATGTAGAACAGCCACGGGGGCCAGAATTCAAAGGCCGACACGACCGGCTCCTCGAGTTCCTCTTCGGAAGTCTCGGTCTTTTTGCTTCCGCCGCGGATCTTGATCTGGATGGCGATCACCAGAACGATCAACGAGAGCATAAAGACCCATTTCATATGGCCCATGTAGGGGAGAATCGTTTGGCCGATCCTGATGGTCAACTGGAGCAGCAGGAGCGTCCAGACGAACGAGGCGACGATCACCACCAGGAGGAACTTGTGGGGTGAGGCCTTGAGGTTCCCCGCGCCCAGATAAACCGGCAACCGCATGCCCGGCAGGAAACGCGAGCCGACCACGGCCAAGATGGGGTTGCGTTCGAACCAGCGATGGGCCCGTTTCATCCCATTGGGGCTGATGAGTCCCCATCGGACAGTCTTGGGGCCAAGCAGGCGGCCGATCCCGTAGAGCCCCACGTCCCCCAGGGCGATGCCCAACGCGACGCCCACCAAGGCGGTTGTGAGCGTCATTTTTCCGTCGGCGACCAACAGACCGCACCCCACGGTCGTGGGGTCCTCGAGGATAAACGTGCACAAGGCCGCCACGAGCCCCTGGAGAAACTCTCGATCGGCGAGGCTGCGCGCCAGTTCAGTGAACCACTCCCACTTCACCACCGCATGGCCCCTCCGAGGCTAAGTGTCGGCATCCCGCCCTGCTTAACCCATTTCCCGCAGTACTTGCTTCAGTCGGGTGATTTTTCGGGTGATCGCACGATACGGAGGATTGATTTTGTTCAAATCCGTCTCTGACATGCCCATGTAGTGCAGACCACCCCCTTGCCACGGGCCTTTCGCG
>Ga0310121_10000905_pt1 | contig 31445 bp, 27 predicted proteins | sample CB27_Tmax_986_MG_FD_203504 | JGI IMG/M metagenome (GOLD analysis project Ga0310121, IMG submission 203504) | Marine microbial communities from Western Arctic Ocean, Canada - CB27_Tmax_986 | ecosystem: Environmental > Aquatic > Marine > Oceanic | place: Canada: Western Arctic Ocean | collected... | reverse complement strand
AGATATTCATAGTTCCACCCGTATTTGAGGGCAGCTTCCTGGAACGCCTTGAACTCATCGTCGCGCCAGGTTTCATTTCCGATATATTCATCAAAAGATATTACCGTCCCGGCAACAATTTGTTTGGCAAGCAGGTCCAGAACGGTTTTCGTCGAACTGTAGATATCACAATCGATGTTCATGAAACGGACCGGCGCTTGGTGTTTCTTGATAAAACCGGGTAGAGTGTCTTCAAACCAGCCATTGTGAAGAGTTATATTCTCTTGCACGGAGGGAATGACCCCCTTGGTACTGTACGAACCTTTGGGCTCGTTATGCCAAGCGTCGGGAAGTCCTTCGAAACTATCAAATCCGTGCACTTCCTGGTTCACGAGCGCAGCAATTTGACGGATTGTCGTTCCGAACCTGACACCAAACTCCAAAACCAGTCCGTCATCGGCAGCAGCGTCGATACCAATTTTAAAACCCTCAAAACTGCTTCCAACCATCGGGGGCATTTTGTCGTTGGCGGATTTGATGTATTGCCAGGCGTCCAGTTTTGCGCGACCAGAAGTTTCTCCGCTTTCAACCAGATCAAAATGGGTTTTTGCATCTCCGGATTTGCCCGAATAGTCCAGCAACATTCCCAGGTAAAATCTATAATTGGTACTCTCCGGATCCAACTCGACCGCTTTTTGCATGCACTGGATAGAAGCTTCCATAGCACCAGGATCAAGTACAAAGGGGTGAAGATTGTAGTGCCCTGCCGCGAACGAGGAGTGAAGTTCCAGCGATTTGCGATGGCTTGCCTCGGCCTCGTTCAGCTTCCCCAGATCCCGGAGCGCCGTGCCAAGATTGCTGTGCGTCTCGACGTGTCCCGGTTTGATGGCAATCGCTTGACGATAACTGGCGACGGCTTCCTGCAGTCGCCCCAGTTCTTTAAGCGCATTACCGAGGTTGTTATGTACCTCGGCAAAATCGGGTTTGATTTCGAGTGCCTTACGATGGCTCGCCGCAGCCTCCTCAAGTTTTCCCTGCGCCATGAGTGCATTGCCCAGGTTGGCGAGCGCTTCGGCCCAATCGGGCTTAATGGACAAGGCCTTCGTGATGAGTTCTTCAGCCACTTCATGCTTACCAACCTGATGGGCGATCACGCCAAGTAGATGCAAGGCGTCAGGCTGATTGGGGTCGGCCTTTAATATCTGTTGATAGATCCCCTCGGCGGTGGACAAGTCACGGGCAGTGTGATGCTGCACCCCAAGGTCCAGGGCCTGCTGGATGGTGAATGTCTGTTGCTGGCGGGAACGGTCTGCTCGATTCATGATTGACACACTATTTTTGACATTTTCCGGTTGGCGACAACTCTGAACAAGTGTGCTTCCAAAGAGAAGTATAGCTTTTCGTCGAGTGTTAGGGGTCTGAAGCGGCAAGTTGACCTTTGGCGGCAGAATTTTCTAAAAGGAATCACTGAAACACCAGCCACTTCCGGTAGAACAGTTCGCCAGACTCCCAATTCAAGTCGGCGGGTTACGTCCGCAGATTCCCACTCTTTTGCAGTTTACGGAGACGGCTAAGGAGAAATCGAAACGAACACCGTTTCTGGAACTGTCGCAACTTCAAACAGCGGGAGGTCTGAACCTTTATCCTCTAACCCAAGTTCGATAAAATCACGACTGACAATCAACAAGAGGTGCAGAACGTAAACACGCTCACGGCGCTGATGATTAAATCGTCAACTCATCCGGTTGGCCACAAACTCCCACGCAGATTTTTTGAAAGCGGAGGTCACATGCTGCCTGTTTTGTCCAAAGAAAGGATTGTGGCCTCTTCAGGCTACAACCGCTGGAAGGTCCCGCCCGCCTCGATCGCAATTCACCTCTGCATTGGTTCGGTCTACGCCTGGAGTATTTTTAATCCGGCGCTCGTAAAGATCCGCGGTGTGGTGGCCAGTGCGGCAGGTGACTGGACGCTGTCCGAAGTTGTCTGGATCTTCACCGTGGCCATTGCCTGTCTGGGACTTTCGGCGGCGGTGGCTGGCAAATGGCTCGAGCGGGTTGGCCCGCGCATGGTGGGAGTGATGGCCGCGTTTTGTTGGGGAGGAGGTTTCCTTCTGGGTGGCTGCGGCATCCTCATGCACTGGCTGTGGCTTCTCTATTTGGGTTACGGTGTATTGGGCGGGATAGGCCTTGGTCTCGGTTACGTGTCGCCGGTAAGCACACTGATCCGCTGGTTCCCCGACCGCCGTGGTATGGCAGCTGGTCTGGCAATCATGGGTTTCGGTGGTGGTGCGATCATTGCTGCACCCATGAACGAAGCCCTGATCCGCTATTTTTATGAAGCCCCTGACCATCTGGGTGAGACGGAACAGGTACCGCTCGGCACGGAAGGAGGACGACGTTTTGCTGAAGTTGACGGCCAGCAGCGCGAAGTCGTAGTGATCAGTCCGCAGGAGGTCAAGGACATGATCGTGCCAGGGCCGGCAGGTGTGTATGTGGTGGGAACCGGTCGTACGGGCATCGCCGAGACATTTTTCGTTCTCTCGGCCCTTTATACGCTGGTGATGCTTATCGCCTCGTTTGCCTACCGTGTTCCGCCGCCTGGCTGGCGACCGGCTGGCTGGGATCCTGAACGAGCTGAGAAGAAGAAAGGTAAACTAGTCAGCAGCCACGATGTGGGGATCGACGAGGCGCTTCGTACACGGCAGTTTTATTTCGTCTGGATTGTGCTCTGCTTCAACGTGACGGCCGGGATTGGAGTGTTGGGGGTTGCCAAGACGATGATGAACGAGATTTTTGGCAGTACATTACCGACCATTGTCAGTGGCGGGTTTGCTGCCACGTTCGTCCTGATGATCAGTGTGTTCAACATGCTGGGACGATTTTTCTGGGCCAGTGCTTCGGATTATCTGGGACGCAAGACGACCTACACGTTGTTCTTTGTACTGGGTATTGCCCTCTACTTACTGATTCCCGTGACGGCGGTGGGCGTGTCGCACAATCCGGGAGTCGTATGGTTGATCCTATTTTACGCAATTGTCATGCTGATTTTCACCCTTTACGGAGGTGGCTTTGCCACGATTCCCGCCTACCTGGCTGACCTGTTCGGTACCCGTTTTGTAGGTGGTATTCATGGACGACTGCTGACCGCCTGGAGTGTGGCTGGGGTGCTGGGCCCCTGGTGTATCACCTGGCTCCGAGCGAGATCGATCCGTACGGCGATAAGCGATCTCTTACCTTCGATCGACCCCGTGCGTTTTCAAAACGTCTTTGGGGCCCCTGTCTCGGAGATAGAGCCTCTTGTACGAAGTAAAACGGTCACGCTCTCGCGGCTGATGGAAATTGCACCGGCCGGCACAATGGATCCGACGAGTACCGTTTATAACTCGACGATGTTCATGATGGCCGGGTTGCTGGCGGTCGCACTGTTGGCGAATCTGCTCGTCCGTCCGGTCGACGCGGGGCATCACTGGCAGGAAACTTGAGGTCTTCGTGATGTCTTTTGGTTTCCACACCGGTTCCAGGGACCAGTGCGAACAGGTTGCGGTTTTTCCGCCTCAGGAAGACTGAAGATTTTCTATTTCCAAGTCAGCCTGTTGGATCTCTTCCTCGAGTCGCTTGATCTCGCCCGGTTCATCGTCCTGTTGTTTAGCCCCCGCCACCTGTTGTTTCAATTTCTGTAGGCGTTTGCGAAGTATGTCGATCTTTTTCTTCGTTTTCTTATCCATGCTGGAAATTCAAATTAGATCCGGTAATCCAAAGCTGAAAGATTTCGAATCGATAAATGTTCGGCAGTGGCAGATACTGGTCTGGATTGTAACGGACACACCACAGCCTGTGTGGGCAACCTGGCTGCCATTTCACCTACCGGTAGTGGACGCGTCAGATGGTAACGCAACCGGGAGACCGGTTCGGATTTGTTGTCGTTCGGAGATAGGCGGGGCGTCGATTTCATGATTCCAGCAAGCATCACCACCAGGACTGCCAAGATGACGCTCAGGGAGATCCACAGTTGCATATTGTTTTGTAAACGCTGCGCCAGAGCGGTCTTTCCGGTGAGTAAACTCATCAGTAGGAAAACCACGATTGCCAAGACAATTTTCAATAATAGTAAACCATGATAAACACCTGCGGGAACCTGTTTGAATTCCCCGCTGTTAACCATGAGAAAGATGTTTGCAGTCCCGCTGACTAACAGCAGAAGGATCGACAACATCACGAGCCGAGCCCAGCGTCCACGCAGGGATTGCCAGGCCTTGTTCGCTTCATCTCCCGAACCAAAAACGTTTCCGACGAGTAAAACCCGCCAATAAAACAGCGCGCTGCCTACGAGAGTGATCGCACCCAGAATGTGCATCCACCGCAAGATGACCGTCAACCAAAACATGTTTGTGTTTACCTCGAAGAAAAGTTGTCAATCCGTTAAGGATTATTGCTTCTATTTACGCCAGCCGAAAGGGCCCTTCCAGGAACCGTCTCACGGTAAAGTTTTGAGAGCTGTTATTTGTTCCGGTGAGATTCCCACACATTTCGGGCCAACTCCAAAGCCTCATCTTTTGCGGATATTTCCTCGTTGAGCTGCGCATCACGGACTTTTTTCAGAATGGTCTGGTAGGTTTTTCCCGGAGGAATGCCCTGGTCTATCAGGTCGTCACCTGTGACGAGAGGTGGCGGATTTAAAATTTCGGGGGGCAGGGACAACTTGGTGCGACAATAATTGGTTTGTTTCTTGTCGCCGGTTAATTCCTGTTCAATCGTTTCCGACAAGGTGACCAGTTGCTCACTGTCGGGATGTATCAGCACCCGTTGTAACTGAGGCCAGGGAACCTCCGATGCCCTTCGCAAGGTTGATTCATGTGACAGGAACCACGAAGTTTTTCGAATTTCCTCATTGGAGAGTTTCCAACGCCGGGCGATTTGATCCAGGGCGTCACTGGTTGTTTGGTGGGAGTTGGGAAGCTCGCGGATGAGTACGGTCAAGGTTACTGGAAAACAGGGTTGAGAAAGAGATTCCAGAATATTCAGGGCTCGATTCCAGATTGCAGAGGCTTGTTGCTTTTCACCACTCGCGGGGTCAGCTTCAGGCAGGATGTGGCTCAGAAGTGTCGTTTGTAGCAGGAGTTCGCACCCTCTCCGCCGGGAAGGAAGGTGTAGGATCTTACGCATCTCTGCGGCAATTCTTTCGCTACTGACGACCACGATCTGGCCTGCGTTCTCCCGGATGGCAGCGAAAGTTTCCGGATCCAGATGAAAATTGAAAGTTGCCGCGAAGCGTACGGCACGCAGCAGGCGAAGTTTATCTTCATGAAACCGCTTTTTTGGATCTCCAATAGCACGCACACAGCCGGCATGCAAATCGTGTTCGCCCCCGACGTAGTCGATGACGTGGTTGTTCAGGGGATCACAGAATAAACCGTTGATGGTAAAGTCGCGCCTTTTTGCGTCTTCTTCAGCACTACTAAAAGTAACGGTGTCGGGATGTCTGCCATCGGAGTATTCTGCGTCCTGTCGGAAGGTTGCTACTTCGATTTGTCCGGCCCCCCTGGAACTCATCACAGTGATGACTCCAAAGGCAGCACCAATAGCCAATGTTTTACGCCGACCAAACACATGACGCACCTGATCTGGTGTGGCACTGGTCGCGACGTCGTAGTCCTTGGGCTGAAGTCCCAGTAGTTGATCGCGCACGCAACCGCCAGCCCAGAGGGCTTCGTATCCTGCTTCGCGCAGACGCTTGACGACCCGCAGGGCAAACTCTCGTGGCGTTTGACTTTCCGACGTGGACATCGTGATCTTTTTATCTTGTTGTCTCAGAAGGATCTCTTACAAGGTAAGGACAGACGTCCCCTGGTCCGCTTCGAATTTTCCCTTTGCCTATCCTACATCCTGACGGGCTTTAGAGAACACATCAATGGATCTGAAATGGACGGATTTGAAGCCAGTCGCGCGTTGGTGACAACCCTTGGAACCATTGGACGGACACCCAGTCAAGACTGAGGTTCGTGGCGTTTGACACCCTGTTGTGAAAGGGATAGAGTGAGATTAGCAGTTGGCTAAGGAGATGGCTGCGGAACTGACGGGGCGAATCCAAGCCAGCCTGAATGACCGGACGGGCCACAATTTAAACCGCCGTTCGCTGCAAGGAGGCTTCATTGGTTTCGTAGGGATCACCCGTTTCAGTGGTCATTGCGACTTCTCCACCTTTGTATCTCCAGTGATCCGGGCGATCGAATACCTCTCCAGGGATGATTTCGTGTCTGAATTATCGGTTGAAATTGAGTGCCTCCAAGTGAAAGAAATGATCGACCAGGGTGAGGAATTTCTCCTGCTCGATTGCCGAAATCCGGAGGAGCATGCTCGGGTTCATTTGGAACAGGCACAACTCATTCCCATGCAGGAACTGCCAGGGCGTATCAGCGAACTTGTCCCGCACAAGAGTTCACGGATCATCGTACACTGTCACTTGGGTGGCCGAAGTCTGCAGGTGACGGAATGGCTGCGTCAGCAGGGATTTTCAAAAGCCCAGAATATGACGGGTGGGATCGATACCTGGGCGGTAGTCGTTGATCCCCGTCTGCCTCGCTATTGAGTGACGGGGAACTCTTCCAACTGACCAATGAAGGTTTTTGGAACGAATCGTCCCGGTCATGTTGGACCACTCGTTCAAGATCTGAATGGAATAACCTGGTGGACGACCTGCCCTCAGGTTACTCAGCGGAACATGAATTTTGTGGTGAGTGCGCCGGGATGGTGGAAATAAATGATGGCCGTGGTAGTGGGCCTTCAGGCTGCAAGGGCTCGCCGCATGACGTCGAGGTGCGATGCAGCGTTTTTCTGGCAGTCAAAGAGGGATGAACGTTGCCGGCCACGTTGTCCAAGTTCATCTGCATAAGCGGGGCAGTCGATGATCATCTGGATTTTCTGCGCAATATCTTGTGGGTCATAAGGATTGCAATAGAGGGCTGCCGGGCCGCATAGACTACGCATCGACGGCATGTTGGAAACCACAACGGGACAGCCACACGACATGGCTTCCAGAGGGGGCAGGCCGAAGCTTTCATAAAGCGATGGAAAAACAAAACAGGCTGCGTTGTGGTAGAGTCTGGCCAGTCTTTGTTTCTCCTCGATTTGACCTAACACGTTCACTTTTTTGCGCAGGTTCTCGGGGATGAGAAGAGGAGTCTCTTGGAGGAACTTGTTTCCGGAGCCGACGATTGTCAGTTGAACGGAATGTGTACGGTTGACGAGGGCAACTGCCTGTAGCACCCGCTGCAAGTTTTTTGTTTGATTCAGTGATCCAACGTAAAGCAGGTAGGGTTCGTCATGACGAAGGTTGGTCAAAGCAGGCTGTTCCGGGAGGTTTTCAAATCCCTTGCATCCATGGGGAATCACTTGGAGACGGTCGGGGAGGGTGGGGTATTGGTAGTAACGCAGGATTCTTTGTTTTTCAGTGCTGGAGGCCGTCAGGACTGCGGTTCCGTATTTTAACGCCAGGGGGACAATGGCTCGATAGAGAAGGCGAAATCCGAGAGTGTAACTTTCTGGGCACGTCCTGAAACTCATGCCGTGGATGGTGGTAACTGTTTTTCGGCGTAGACCCAATGAGACCAGTGGTGTGGTATTCCCGGGACAAAAGAGCAGTCCACCGGCGCTGTACCAGGGTAACTCGCATTGTTCCCAAGCATGACCCCCTAACCGGCCCACACGACGGATTGGAATCCACTTGAGTTGCGGGACATCGTGCATGTGCCGGCGAGGCGTCAGGATTACCAACTCGTGATCGCGGTGTTGGGGCGCAGTTTCCAGAAGCTCATCGAGCGACTCACACAAATCACGGGCGTACCGCTGAACTCCCGTGGTGGGTTGAGTCAGGAACCGGCCGTTAATATAGATCCGAGGCATCGGTCAGACCGGGGGATATGATTGAACTTTAGGAAGATGTTGTGATGAAAGCGAATGGCTGCCTCTGAAGACGCCTGGATTGATAGGATGGCTGACAGACACGTCAACCGCCAGATGTCTGTTTTTTCCTAAACCATACATTTCACCAATACTCGCGTTTTTCGTTAGCTGATCGAAATGCCGGATTGTTATTCTGGTGTCAATCGAGTGTGGCGGGTCGGCGTTGGTCCTGGGAATCACGTGATCGTTGTCAGAAGATGAAATCGCATTGGGAGTCCCGTCTCAATAAAAAATCGCCTAGGACCTTGCAAACGATCGAGAAGTCTATAATCCTTAACGGATAGGCTACAATACCAGGTTTGAAAACAGCGTCCACGGAAGTCGGCGGTTCGTATTCGTCGGAAAGAAGGTGAGTTGACTGCGCGATGATTGACAAGAGACTGCGACGCTCTCGGGATGCGCCAATGGTTTGTTGTCAGCTTTTTATCGCTAGCACTCGAGGCCTGTTTCCTGATGTGCCTCTTCACCGCTTGGCCAACAGATGTTTAGTACAAGAGTGATCAGACGATGAAATTAAAGGCTGTTGTACTCGTGAGTGGTGGACTCGACTCAACCACCACGTTAGCAATTGCTCAGCAGCAGGATTTTGATATCTACGGACTCACGTTTCATTATGGTCAGCGTCATGACGTAGAAATCTCCGCTGCACGGCGGGTGGCCGAAGCCTTCCAGTTGACCAGCCACATTGTAGTGGATATTGATCTGCGCAGGATGGGCGGATCAGCTTTGACCGCCGACATTGATGTCCCCAAAAATAACTCGGCGGATGAAATCGGGTCGGAAATTCCGGTTACCTATGTTCCGGCGCGAAACACAATTTTTTTGTCTTTTGCTTTGGCGTGGGCAGAAGTCCTGCAGTGCAGCGACATTTTCATCGGTGTGAATGCGTTGGACTACAGTGGTTATCCGGATTGTCGTCCTGAGTATATTGCTGCCTTTCAAGAGATGGCAAACCGGGCCACCAAGCGGACCGTCGAAGGCCAGCCAGTGACGATCCACACTCCTCTGATCCATTGGAGTAAGAGCAAGATCATTCAACGAGGTCTGGAATACGGTGTTGATTACGGAATGACCACCAGTTGTTATGATCCCTCCGCGACTGGTCTGGCTTGCGGGCATTGTGATGCCTGCTTGTTGCGAATAAAAGGGTTTGCCGAGAATGGAATGACAGACCCCGCGCAGTACGTCAACTGAACATCTGCCCTTGCCCGAACGCCGGAAACGCATTCATGTAGTGTTTGATGTTCGGGCGTCTCGAGCTTTGAGGCCAGGTCACTGCAACCACATCAAAACGTGCGGATTGCTCCAGCAGCCGGTGTCTCTGAAGATAGTGCAAAGCCAAGCGAGTCAACCGCCGTTGTTTGTCGGAATCAATCGCTTCCGCTGGAAGACCTGCCTCATGGTTCGCACGAGTCTTGACCTCGACAAAGACAATGGTCTGGCCGTCTAGAACAACCAAGTCGAGTTCACCGAGCTTGCTGCGGATGTTGCGGGCCAAAACGCGATATCCCTGTCGGCGCAGATAGCGAGCCGCCGCTTTTTCTCCTCGCTGCCCGAGCGACAGCGGTTGCCGTAAAACCCCGGCCCAGGTCAGGAATCGCGTCACCGTCTTCATGACAAAAGCATGTTGCCTGCGAGCAGGTCGGCCTCACGTCCCGAAGACAAGCATCGCAAGGCAGCATCGGGGCCCTGTCCAGCAGAGGATGCACCGTTAAATGCTCTAGTCGGTCGCCTTGCGGCGACGTTCCTTCAATCGGATTGCCTTGCCAACGCGATCACGCAGGAAGTAAAGTTTGGCACGCCGGACAACTCCGGATCTCTTCACCTCAATTTTGGCGAGCTTGGGGGAATGTAATGGAAATTTCCGTTCCACACCTTCCCCGGCGACAATTCGACGAACCGTAAACATGTTCCGAGTTCCTGATCCACTACGAGCAATGACCACTCCGTTGAAAATTTGAACTCGTTCCTTGTCACCTTCCAGGATTCTGGTGTGTACGTCGACGGTATCCCCAATTTCAAATTCTGGGACTTCCGCCTTCAGGCTTGGCTCCTCGGCTTTTTCTAATAGCTGATGGCTCATCTTTAACATCCTCAGATTAAGTTGGGTATGAAATGGGTCGGCAGTAACCAGAGACGAACGTCTTCTAATCTTCGTCCGACAAGTCGGATCGGTGTTGTCGAGTTCTTCGCAAGCTTTGTTCGTGCCGCCACCGTGAAATTTCAGGATGGTTTCCGCTCAACAGGACTTCTGGGACCCGATGTCCACGAAACTCACGAGGTCTTGTGTAGTGGGCATGTTCCAGCAATCGATCCGTACCGGAAAACGAATCTTCTTGACTGCTTCTTTCATCTCCTAGGACTTCCGGTATCAGGCGGACCACGGCGTCGATGAGGACCATCGATGCCACTTCGCCACCGTTAAGTACATAATCACCAATCGATATTTCTTCAGGTCGCAAAATGTCGATGACGCGTTGGTCAAAACCTTCGTAACGACCGCATAATAATAGCAACCGTTGTTGCTGACTAAGTTTCTCGACTACAGGTTGGTCAAGCCGTTGACCACTCGGGGTAAGTATCACCAAGTGGCCGGGTGTTTCCCCCATTTCCCGCACTGCCTCGACACATGCGACGGTGGGCTCGACCTTGAGTACCATACCGGGACCACCGCCGTAGGGCCGGTCATCCACCATTCCATGCTTGTCTTTGGTCCAGTTGCGAATGTTGTGCAACTGAACATCGACCAACCCGCGGTCAATGGCCCGTCGCAACAAGCTTTGACCCAGGTAGCCCGGATACATCTCCGGGAACAGGGTCAAAACGTCAAATCGCACGCGAATCACTCTTCGGGTTCCGCCACCGCCGTTTCGGCGACAGACTGTTCAGCCGCAGTTTCCTGCTCTTCGTCCTGGGCAGGAGCGGCAGGTTGACTGATGGCCACCGGACTGGATTTGGGCTTGAGTCGTTCCAGCGCTGCCTTCTGTTGTTCCAGATGGGTACCTTCCGTCCCGTACTTTTTGATTAATACTTTTACGTTAACACTCGGTTGTGCACCCACGTTGAGCCAATAGTCGATACGTTCGCCCTTCAAAATTGCACGGGCATCGGTCTCTGGAAGCACCGGGTCGTAAGTCCCCAATTCTTCCAACACCCGTCCATCCCGTGGGCACCGTGAATCGACGGCACAAATCCGGAAGAACGGACGCTTCTTGCGTCCCAATTTCTTCATGCGAATACGAACTGCCACGCCTAACCTCCGATATCTAAATGATGGTTGGATCGATGATCGGTACTCGATGCTTGAATTTCGACTATCGAACATGGATCATTGAATTTCCAGTACCTCTCTATTTTGCTGTTTGTTTGCGGTTTGCGAAAGCCCTAGTTCCCCCTGCGTTCACGTTTTCGTCGTCGCAGGTCCCTGTCGCGTAGTTTCTTTATTTTAGCCCGTTCTCTGGGCGAGAGTCGCTTGCCGGAGCCGACTTTCTGCTTGGCAACCTTCCCGTCAGGGGCCAACATGGCTCCACGCTGGAGCTCGTTCATCATCTTCATTCGACCCCCAACCCCTTTACCAGCCATCTGTTTCATTAAACTTGCCATGCCGTCAAACTGCTTGACCAGTTCATTTACCTTGCCGGGCTCGACCCCGGCACCAGCGGCGATCCGGCGGCGGCGGCTGGGATCAATCGTTTTGTTGGGATTGCGACGTTCTTCCGGAGTCATGGAATCGATGATGCCAAACAGCTGGCGGAATTCTTCCTCATCGACCTCCCCCATGGCGTTCTTCAAATTGCCCATTCCAGGCATCAGTCCCATCATTTTCTGCATGATGCCAGGTTGGGCCAGTTGGGAGAGTTGCTTTCGGAAATCATCCAGGGTGAATTCACCTTGTCGCAGCCGTGCTTCAGTTTCTTTCATCTGCTGTTGGTCGAATTCGCGTTGCGCTGTCTCGACCATCGTCAGAATGTCACCTTGGCCCAAAATCCGGCTGGCCATGCGATCGGGATGGAAGGGTTCCAGGGCATCAAGTCGTTCACCAGTCCCGATAAACTTGACGGGTACCCCTGTGACGTGTTTGACCGACAACAATGCTCCACCCCGGGCATCACCATCGAGCTTGGTCATAATGACCCCATCCAACTCGAGAGCGTCATTGAAGGATTTGGCGCTGTTGACCGCGTCCTGGCCCGTCATGCCGTCTACGACCAGATAGGCCTGATCAGGACCAACCTGTTTGTCAATCGTGGTCAGCTGCTGCATCAGTTCTTCGTCGATGGCAAGCCGGCCCGCGGTGTCCAGAATCAGTACATCCACGGACTCTTGTTTGGCTTTCCGGACCGCGTTTTGGCAAACGCGAATTGGATCGCTAGCACCTTCTTCTGAGTAAACAGGAACACCGACTTCGTTACCGATGACATGCAACTGCTCGACCGCTGCCGGGCGCTGCAAGTCAGCGGCACAGAGCATGACTCGCTTCCCATCCTGTTGAATAAGCCGTGACAGTTTTCCGCAAGTCGTGGTCTTACCCGAACCCTGCAAGCCGCAAAGCATCAGGACTGTAACTTCACTCCGAAAATGAAACGATGGATCTACAGGGCCGAGGATGGCGAGTAAGGCCTCATAGACGACTCCCAATAACTGCTCGCTTGGGTTGAGTGCCTGGAGGACTTTCTTGCCGAGTGCTTCTTCACGCACTTGGCCCATGAAGTCCTGGACGACCGAATAGCTCACATCCGCTTCTAGCAAAGCTTGTTCAACCAACTGCAGCCCATCGCGCATGTTGGTTTCACTGAGCTTGCCCTTCCCGCGCAAACTCTTCAAAGCTGTTTGCAGATTTTCCTGGAGCGATTCGAACATCGATTTTGGCGTGGTAGACCGCGATTGGTGAAGCTGGCCCCCCCCCTCGGGGGGCATTTGAGACAAGCCCCGCATTTTATCACAACTTTGGACGAGTTGTAAATCCTCAAGCAGCCGGCGAAGTTTACCAAGGTGTTTCCCGTTAGGTTACCACGTCGTAACCCGCTCCTCGAAAAATGTGGCCGGTTATCGCGCTTCGGTCCGCTAGCACGCCAGGATTTTAGAGTGGTTACACGGTTCGAGACGCACCATTCTCTTTCAGGTTTTAAGCGGTTTCCCGGCTGTAAGGTATGCGGTCGGACCGGACAGGTGCGATAGCACGTGAAACGGCTGGTGGGTGAACGCAAGAAACGACATTGTCGTAACAGGTGGTCCAAGTCTAGAGTATGCGCCAGTACCGTGGAATCTTTCAGCAAGGAGGTTGTTTGGTGGTGCGTCCGGTCTTTGCCTCGTTACTCATTTTGATGACGGTTAGTGCTGTTGCAGACGCTCAGCAGTGGGCGCAGAAATTGTTTTCGCAAACCGAGTACGATTTTGGCACCCTCGCTCGTGGCAGCCAGCCAGAATACAGTTTTCAGTTAACGAATCTCTACGAGCAAGAGGTACACATTTCCGGAATCAGGTCGAGTTGCGGTTGCACGATTCCAGAAATCAGCAAACACACTTTGAAGACTCGGGAAAAAGGAAAGATTCGTTGTCGCTTCAATACGATTGCCCATTTGGGCCACAAGAACGCGGTGGTGACAGTCACTTTTGATAAACCTCGTCTCGCAGAAGTCCAACTGAATATCCAGGGGTTTGTGCGGCGCGATGTTGTTATGAAACCGGGTATTGCAGAGTTTGGCGATGTGACGGAAGGAGAAAGTGCCGAACGAAAAGTCTCCGTGGAATACGCGGGGCGCGGCGATTGGAAAATCACGGATGTGCGGAGCACGAATTTAAATTACAAAGTGAGCCTGCAGGAGACGCATCGTGATAGTGAACGGGTGGGATACGAACTAGGGATCCAATTGAAAAATACTGCGCCGTCTGGATTTTTCAACAACGAACTGACATTGGTGAGTAACGATCCCGCTTCACAGCCGATTCGGTTGCCGGTTCAGGGATACGTGCGACCATCTTTGACCGTGAGTCCGAAATCTTTATCTCTTGGCGACGTGGAATTGGGCCAAAAAGTTTCCAAACAGCTGATCGTGCGTAGTAAACAACCTTTCCGTATCGTCAACGTCAACTGTGAGGACGAATCCTTTCGGTTTCGGAAACCAGATATGGTTCGGAAGACGCATGTTTTACCGGTGACTTTTACCGCGCTGGGTAATCCGGGAAAAGTGGCCAAACGGATTGAGATCGAAACAGACCTGGGAGCGGGGACGACGGTTGAATGTTTAGCGACTGCAACTATCAAGTCGGTGTTGAGGTAGGGTACCTGCTGTAAACTCAATGCCCGTTCAGTTATCCGTCAAGGTTCTTTACCGCAAACCGATGGTACATGCTGTTCATCGACGAGTTCACCCTGAAGTCGCCGGTGCGGGGAACGTCGAAGTTCGCCGAGGAATTTTCGAGCCGCGGCCGCCTCGACAAGCTGGGCCGTTCGCTGCGTCAACTGGACCTGCGTCGGAGGCTGTTCCGTCACCCGTGCAGCTTCCTGGTCGAATCTCCCTCGTTCGCCCAATTGCCGGTGTCGGTTCGCACGCGGGTCGCCGACCGGTTGAGATCGGTTCTAAAGGACAAGACGCCCGGCGAGGATTATGCCCGGCTGAGCGACGACGACCGGAAGACGATCCGCGAGATCCTCGACGCCAACCGCCCATCCTGGTGGGTGACCGCCGCAAAGAAAGCCCGGAGCAAGAAGTGACCAGCCGCAACGGCGATCGTCGGAGATTCCTGCAGCAGTCCGCTTCGGTCGGACCCGCCGACCTGGCCCGCGCCATCTACCACGCGCCATCTACCACGCGATGGGCGTCCACGACCTCACGGCCGTCGACGGCGACGGGCAGTCATTTGAACCACTGCATGCCGTCGGCGAACTCGAACGCCCATTTCGGTGCACAGTCGAGCACGAAGTCGCAGTTGGCACCGGCGTGGCCGTCAGCGATCAGCGGCTGCATCACGCTCAGGAACGACACCTGGTCGGGATCGCTGGTGTCGTCGTCGGCCAGCCCGTGAAACTGCCGCACGCCGACCTTCATCGACCGCCCGGCCCGGATGCAGTCGTGCAACTCGTCCAAATCGCCGGCGACCGGTTCCCCATGCTCGTCGTGCTCGTAGACCACCCGCCAGCGTTCTCTGTTTCAAAAGCGACAGCCTGAAGTCCTGTTGCAAGCCCCGAATCATCTTCCTCGATCCCGGGACAAAACCTATAGCCCATACAGTGGTTCTAACTTGTCTCGCAAGTGTTTCATGAGGGGGCCATGGTGAATTTCTGTTCCTGTAATCTGGCGCACTAAATCGGCGGCTGGGTAGCGCTGACCCGCTGAATGGACATTTTCTCTTAACCAACGCAGCAATGGCTGAAACTCGCCCTGTAAGAATTGAGAGTTCAAATCTCCTAGGTCTGCCTGGGCTTTGTCAAACAGTTGCGAAGCGTAAAGATTCCCCAGGGAGTAAGTAGGAAAATAGCCGATCAGGGCGGCGCTCCAATGGATATCTTGCAATACACCATCCGCCCGGCTGGAGGAACGAATTCCCAGGCACTGTTGATATTTGTCATCCCAAGCATCGGGCAGATCGGCAACTGACAAATTGCCCGCGATCAGCGCTTGTTCCAGTTCGAATCGCACGATGATGTGCAAATTGTACGTAGCTTCGTCGGCTTCGACACGAATCAGCGAAGGTCGTACATCATTGATGGCAAAGTAGAAGTCATCCAGAGTGACGGCTTGCAAAGCCGTGGGGAATGCTGCTTGTGCTGCAGGAAAAAAGTGTTGCCAGAAAGCATGGCTGCGACCTACCAGATTTTCCCACATCCGCGATTGAGATTCGTGAATTCCAAGGGACATGTAAGAACCGGGAGGCAATCCGTACCAGTCCGTGCGCAACCCCTGGTCGTACATTCCATGCCCCGCTTCGTGCAGAATTCCAAAAAATGCAGTTGGGTAATAGTGAGCGTCATATCGTGTAGTGATACGGCAGTCATGTGGACCCATGCTGGAGCAAAATGGATGATCCGTAACATCTAAGCGTCCCCGAGAAAAATCGAATCCAATACGTGCTGCCACCGACTCACCGAACTTCCGCTGAGCCTCGACGCAATATTCTCGGTTCAAGATTTCCAGAGAGGGTTGTTTTCCAGAATCTTGAATGGCTGCCACCAAGGGGACCAACTCTTCACGCAAGTTTTCTAAAACACGCGTCACATTTGCTGTTTTCTCTTCCGGTTCGAATTCGTCCAACAGGGCATCGTAGGCTACGTCCCCGTAGCCCAGACATTCAGCCTGTTGACGTTTGAATTTAAAAATATCCTCTAGTAGAGGTTGGAGGGTGGCGAAATCGTCGGTTTTGCGGGCCTCGACCCACGCTTGCTGGCCGAGAACTGACGCACGTGTCAATCCTTCCACCAGTTTTTGAGGTAATTTGGTTTTCTTGTCGTATTGCCGGCGTAACTCCCGAATCACTACCCACTGGTCAACGGATGAATCCTTGTCGGTAAAACCCTCTTCCAACTCCTCGAGCCATGAACCGACCTGTGGATCGGTTTCGCTTCGATGGATCAAGCCAGCAAGATGCGTGATCTGCTCCGCACGATATGGTCCTCCTGCGGCCGGTAGCTTGGTGCGTTCGTCCCATTCCAGCAGGCTATTGGCCGAATGGAGCAGCGCAGTTTCGCGAAAGTGATTGCATAGTCGATCAAACGTGCGATTTGAAGAGGAGCTTGGGGTCATGGTGATTGCGACTCATCATTCTGGTATGACTCGGTTTAAAAACGGTTCTGCCGAACTTCAGATTCTCCGTTCTTCGACAGAAGCTTGCAAGTCTGCTCGATGAATTCCGCTTGCTGTTTCCAGGTATGTGGGTGAAACTACAGGCGTGGTGTTTAGTCACGGTAAGTTTTATTGAGACGGACTTGTACGAAATGCTTGTGGCCAGCACGGCCCTGCATCAGCGGAAGATCCGAAGAAATAATAGAACGAGAAAAAGATGCTTGATGTACTCGTGATTGCACCCCACCCCGACGACGCGGAACTGGGAATGGGGGGCACGATTCTGAAATTTATCTCCCAGGGGATACAGGTGGGAGTGTTGGACCTGACAAACGGAGAACCGACACCGTATGGAACTCCTGAAATCCGCGCCAAGGAGACAGTTGCAGCTTCCGGAGTTTTGGGACTTACCTGGCGACAGAACTTGGGCTTGCCGAACCGTTCACTGGAGCCGACGTTGATTGCACGGAAAAAGTTGGCGAGCGTCATACGGGAAGTGCGACCACGCTGGTTGTTTGCGCCCTATTGGATCGATGCGCATCCAGACCATGTGGCCGCCACAGAACTGGTCGAGGCAGCTCGTTTTTGGGCCAAACTCACCAAGACGGACATGCCGGGCGAGCCCTTTCATCCTGAACGTATCTACCACTATTACTGTGTACACTTGAAATTAGCGCCGCAGCCAGATTTTGTGGTGGACATTAGCGAATTTTGGGAACAGAAGTTGGCAGCTCTACGGAGTTATCACAGTCAATTTATTGAAGGTCGGTCAAAGGATCCAACGACCTTTCTTGACCAGTTTCATCACCATGCAGCTTATTGGGGGCAAGTCATTGGGAGGGTATACGGCGAACCTTTTGCCTGTCGCGAGCCGATTGGAGTCTCGAGCTTGCGAGACTTTGTGTGAAACGGAGCCCTTTTCTCCGGGCAGTCAATGAGTGTACCTCACACATTGACGTCACTACCAGTACCACAACCGCCGGAATCGAATTTTCCGCTAGTTAGAAAACTGGAATCGCGCCGGTACCTCTGCGCTAGCTGTGCAGGATTTTTCGACAGCTTCGAACTCGCTGAGAGACCAATCGGGTGGAAGTCATGGTGTTGGGTATTGCCAAGCCCCAATCGATGTCTCACCGTGTTGGATTGTAGCCTGTCGCCGGTTCGGCTGCTGTTACCCGCAGCTTTAGGAGACGGATAGTCCGGATCGGCGACTTGTCAGGCTATTCTCCACGGAGGGCGTCGGACGCTACTAGATCCCATACAGCCAATCTCCGCTATCACCCGATCTCAGCAGGGTGAAGTTTGCGCGCTGGAATCGGCGAGTGAAAGTTTGTCTCGGGCGATTTGGTTGTTGAAGCAAGGTTTTAGTGTTATCGATGCATGAGAAACGCAAGTACCTAATCGTCCGGCACCACAACATTTAAAACTGGTTGCGAAATCGATTCTTCGGTCACCTGTGAGCACACTTCAGGAGAATTGGCTTTTGCATCTGAAGCTGCTGGAACTACCAGCAGCTTGTTTAGTGTGGTTGGAAGAATCGCCGCCATCGTCACGACCGAACCAGAAAAATTCTTGGAATAGCCGGAGTCGGGTGGACTCGCACCGCCACCACCGGTAGCTGATCGTCCTGTCGGCCAACAGGATGGCGGTCCTATAGAGATGTACATGAGAAATTGGTGCGGCATGATATGAGTTTGCGACAGCACCGGCAAACGCCTGTTATTCCCGTGGTTAAGCTCGTTTCTGACGTGGCAAGGCTATCTCGACCACAGCGAAACCTTCATCCGCTTCTGTTGCTATCTGCATCCAAGCGGAGGACTTTGTGGGTCCGGCAAAGCGAGTAAAACACGAGTGGCGTGGCGCTGGTCGATTGGCCGATAGGTGCAATAGGGTTCAGCATGGCCGGTAATTGTAGGCCCCTCAATCATGAACATCGCACCAGGAGAGCTTGGACTGTGAATCAGGACATCAACGTGTTAGCACTGGTGAAGGGGTCTGAGCGCTACGTCTTTTTGTATGACGACCAGAATCGGGCTGAAACTTTAAGAACACTTGGTCGCTATGCGTCCAATCCGGATCTGAGTTTTACGTGGTACGACGCCGCAGTTCTAAGCCAGAAGGTGCGCCAAAACACTCCTTCGGAGTCGTCCGAAGTCAATCGTCTGGACCTGACCGAGTCAACTGATCCCCTGGATCTGGACGAAACCGTCTAGCATGCAATCGACCCTGGCTCGATTTCTGACTTATCTTCGTGTTGAACGTAATTCTTCCGAGCTGACCATCAAGAGCTATCGTGAAGATCTCACCGCACTCATCGACTACCTGGTTGAGAGTGTTGGCCATTCGCCTCAACCCGCGGAAGTAACAACGCTTGACTTGCGAGGGTATGTCTCGGCACTAAACGAGGCAGGTTACGCCCACAGTTCGATTTCCCGTCGCCTCGCTTCGACGCGAAGCTTCTTTCGATTTGTACAACGGGAGGGGAAAGTTGAAATCAATCCGGCTAAAGCGCTGCGTAATCCACGCAGTGTTCGGACGTTACCACATTTCTTGTCAACACGGGAAATTGGGAAATTGCTATGTGCACCCGCGCAAGTCGAGTCATTAGGAAAGCGGGATCGGGCCATCCTGGAGACGATTTACTCTGCCGGATTGCGAGTGAGCGAAGTGGTGGGTATCAACGATGGTGACCTGGACCTGAGAGAAGGACTCGTTCGTGTTCGAGGAAAAGGGAAGCGCGAGCGTCTGGCCCCACTGGGTTCGTACGCTGCCCAGGCTTTGCGGCACTGGTTGGAGGTTCGCCAACTCTCCAAAAAAGAAGATGCGGGCCGCGGTGCGCCCGTGTTTGTCAACAAGTTCGGCTGCAGAATTACTACGCGGAGCGTCGCACGCATGCTGGAAAAATACCTGAAAAAAACAGGTCTGGATTTACGTACTACGCCCCACACGCTCCGACATAGTTTTGCCACCCACCTGCTTGATCGGGGTGCCGACATTCGCAGTGTTCAGGAACTCTTGGGACACAAGAGTCTGGTGACCACCCAAATCTATACGCACGTGAGTACAGCCAGACTGAAGGCTGTCTATGAGAAGGCCCATCCGAGAGCCGGTTAAGGGACAACAAGGTAACGATGTTGACCACTTGAAGCCCTCCATTTCCTGTTGAGCTTGTGAGAAAACATCAGTTTCGCGCAGTGGATTTTTGTGACAGGAACACGAGAGACGCCAATCTCTTAATCTCCGGCCATGCAGAGTGATCACAACAAAGACACGGATAAGAACGGGTCCAAGTTGCCACCGTTCTAAGGACGTTGTCTGTACGCGGCATTGATTCCCGTAAGTGTGCGAATGATTACCTGTTGCGCCTGGGAGTGGAAACGGGCTGCGTGGCATTGACGGGAACGATGGAACCCGGAGATGTGCGAAGTCCCGCGGCGCCGCGAACTGGGGAAGATAACTTGTTGCCGTGACCCGACTGCGTGGTACCGGCGAGAAAATTGTCAATTTGGGCTGATTCTTTGATGCGATCAAACTCCTTTCCCATCGAGGCACGTATTTTTTTCTCGAGGATATCCTCGTAGAGCGTATCTCGGACGGCGGTAAAATCTTCGACGATGGGTTGAGTTCGACCTTTAGCGCGAAGAATAATGTATCGATCCCCGCTGACGATGATCCCCGAAATTTCTTCAGGTTTCAGTCCAAAGGCGGCCTCCTCGACTTTCGGTTGGCCTGAAAATTTGGCAATCGGGGGAACTTCCCCGTCATTGTTTCTGGAAATCGGTTCGATGGAATGGATCGAAGCAAGTCTGGCGAAAGCTTCTTCGTTTGAAGATTTGTGTGCTTCGGCCCATACTTTTTGAGCTCGACGCTGATCGCTCATAACAATGGCCAGGCACTCCACGCGTTCTCCGTAGTTCGCTTCAAAACCTTTTCGCAAATCTTCTTCCGTTACCTGAACGCGTGTGCCGACGAGTTTCTTGAGGGCGACCGTGGGCCAGACGATGTCGCTCATATAAATCTCTTTGGTAACCTCTTGTTCCTCGGTTACCATTTTTAACCAACTGTTGATTTCGGGCGAACCATCGTTTTTGGTAATTCCGAACGCTCGCGCGGCCCGTTCAACTTCACGATGTAGATCGGCTTGTTGTACGTCCAGACTTCTACGCTTCAACTCCTGCTGTAAGAGCTGGCGATTGATTTCGATATCCAGCACAGATATGCCATGACGCAGAATGCATTCCTCGGCAAGTTGTCGAATGGTGATTTGTTTTCCATTGATGGTAGCAGCTACACCGGGAATTTTCTGACGCAGATTCGGATTGTTGTAGACGTTTTGGAATTGGGACGTATTCTGCAAGGCGCTGAAAGTTTCTGCTGCCATGTCCCGTTGTTTCTCAGAGTTGATTCGAGCTTCCAAGCGAGAGCGTACAACCTCAAAGTCTTTTTTGGAGACCTCGGTCGGAGCTAAGATTTTTTCACATTTGAGAATCACGTACTGATTCGCCACGTGGATGACTCGCGAAATCTGGCCGGGCCTCAGGCTGAAGGCGACTTGTTCTAATTCAGGGCTTCCCATGTGTCGGCGGATAGGCGGAATGATGCCCCCATAGGGGGCGCTGTTCACGTCTTGGGAGTGGTCCATTGCTAATTCTGCAAAATCTGTCGGATTGGCCAGGGCCTGTTGGTAGATCTGGTCTGCTTTGGTCTTTTGCATCAATGCGATCAGTCGCACCTTCACTTTGGGACCATATTGGGAATCCCATGCCTGTTTGATTTCGTCTTCGCTGACACGAATTGATTTTGCAGCCAATTTACGTAAGGCCAGAGTCGGCCAAATGATATCGTTGCGATATTGTCGGGGATCAATTTTTCGTTCGTCCTCTAACATTCCCAACCAATGTTCCACGGTAAGTCCAAACTTGTTTGCCATGGATGTGATTTCTCGTTCGACTTCCTCCTTCGTGATCACCACTCCCCGTTGCTTGCACTCCGTCAGCAAAATGTGCTTGTTTACAAGAGTTTCGAGTACGTCCTCACCGAAACGGTTGATGCATTCACGGGCGAGGTCGCTACGTTGGATGGGCTTTTGATTGATCACCGCAACGACGCCGTGTTTTTTTGTGTTAACGGTTACCTGCTTTCTTTGACTGGATTTGGCCCTGGGTTTGGCCGTTGCATGTTCTATCCCTCCTAGGTAACGAATCACGACACAGAACGTGACTGCCAGGGAGGCGACCACCAGCAATGAGCTTCGGTTTGTCCAGATCTTTTTTTGTTTTGCAAACTGTTTTTTGTGAGAATGATCCATAGTCGGCCACTCCTTTAACCGAGTAAGTGCTAGCGCACCAGCAAAGGTTGTAATTTTTGGGGCGGCGGAGTTTAGAAACAATCGCCTGCGAGGTCAAGGCAGAGGCGCCCAGTGTTGCTAGCGGTTTGATGTGTGAAAGGGGCCTGAAACAACGGCAGCCCGTGTGCCAGACAGGTTGCAGAACTAGGTCATCAGCCTAGCCTTGTGGCGGCGCCTGCTTACCGGGGTGTTCAAGACAAGGTGTGATGGAATGACGCGGAACTGATTCAACCGTCCATCACTTCGATTTCTCGATTCTTTGATGCCGCGGAAGCCTGAGTTTCGAACTTCTTTGTCAACTCCTGGACTTCTGTTTTTAAGTCGTTGCTCTGATCTTTGCTGAGTGTTTTATCCTTTTCGGCTTGATCAGCAGATTTGTTCGCGTCACGACGAATATTACGTACCGCGACTTTCGCCTCTTCGGTGAGTTCTTTGATGCGAGATACCATCTTGCGGCGTACTTCGGTGGAGAGTTGAGGAATGTTGATGCGTATCAATCGTCCGTCGTTCTGTGGTGTCAAACCGAGATCACTGGCGATCACTGCTTTTTCGATATCTTTGATGGTACCGGGATCGTACGGGCGTATGACAATTTGAGTCGGTTCCGGAGCTCCCACGGACGCAACTTGTTTGATAGGAGTAGAAGAACCATAAACCTCGACGCGCAATGAGTCGACAAGACCCGGATTGGCCCGTCCGGTACGAATTCCTGCCAAGTTGCTTTTTAGCACTTCGATGGCTTTTTCCATGCGCATTTCAGTGTCGAGGAGGATGTCATCGGCACTCATTGTCTCACTCGCTTTCCTTTTCGGTTTCTTCGCTGGAAACTAGTGTACCTACTTTTTCACCACCGATCGCTCGTTGAATGTTGCCTTCAGTTTGATAGTTGAAGACGAGCACCGGAATTTTGTGTTCCATACAGTGTGCGATCGCGGTATGGTCCATCACGCGAAGATTTCGTTCCAGCACGCGGCGATATGTTAGATGACGATAGAGTACCGCATGGGGGTTCTTTTCGGGGTCCTCACTGTACACGCCGTCGACTCGGGTTGCTTTCAGCAGGATTTCGGCATCGAGTTCCAACGCCCGTTGTGCGGCTGCTGTGTCGGTTGTCACGAATGGACTTCCCGTTCCGGCAGCCAGGATGCAGATGCGGTCCTTTTCCAGGTGACGCTTTGCACGTCGGCGAATGTAGGGTTCTGCAACGCCATCCATGTGAACTGCAGTCATGAGACGTGTTGCACATCCAATTGATTCCAACGCATCCTGAAGAGCCAGTCCGTTGATCACCGTGGCCAACATGCCCATGTAATGAGCCGTGGCTTCTTGGATGCAGACGCTGGTATGCGTGAACTGCGCTCCACGAAGGATATTCCCGCCACCAATCACGATGGCAATCTGCGCTCCCATTTCCTTTGCGAGCAGTATCTGACTGGCAATGCCAGATACTTCTTGCATGCTGATTCCGCGCTCGCCGGTGTGACTGAAACATTCGCCAGAAAGCTTGAGAATGACACGCTCAAATCGAGGCTTTGTGTTGACGACCTTCCGTGCGGACATTTGCTTGTCGTTCCTACTCTTGACGAGAACTTAACATTGGTGTGAGTAAAGCGCACCTCGAATCCACCAATTGAGTCATTAATGGATCTGTGAGTTCACATCCAGTCGTGCCAAGTTCTGGAACTAGTTTCTTTGGGAAGCAGGCTCTAAGTTTCTTTTGGCTGGTCCTCGTCGCCTAGTACCCAGTGCACAAATTTCTTCAACTTCATGTTTTGGCTACTAGCAAACTTACCTACCGTGACACTGTCATCTTTGACGAAAGATTGTTCTGTCAGCACGTGTTGAGCGTAGAAATTACGCATCCGGCCCTCGACCATTTTCTCGATAATGTTGTCGGGCTTCCCTTCCTGGCGAGCTTGTTCCGTCAGAATACTTCGTTCTTTCGCCACCAGTTCCTGATCGAGTTCTTCCGTATGAAGGGCCTTGGGGCTGAGGGCGGCAATGTGCATACAGATATCTTTGGCAGCGTCGCCATTTCCTCCCTCAACCTGAATGATTGCCCCAGAAACTGTTGTAGCATTGTGACTGTAACCTCCGCACGAGCCATCAATTCGAATCATTCTACCAATATTAAAAACCTCGCGGATACGGTTAAAGAGATCATCCTTGACGTCCCGAAGAGTTTTCTCCGCTTGGGTGGGGGAGGGTTGATCTAACAACTCGTCGACAGTCGCGATGCCGGACTTGGTAGCCAGTTGCTTGGCCAAGTCATTGGCCAACTGAATGAAATCTTCGTTCTGAGTGACAGGAGCGCTTTCGCACTTGAGTTCCACCATGGCTCCCGCACCAGGATCGATGCTGGTGTAAATACCGAATCGACCAAATGACGTTTGCCGGTCTGCGCGCTTCGCCATAGTTTTAGCACCGCTTTCACGCAGTTTCGTGACCGCCAGTTCCTGGTTGCCGTCGGCGTCAACGAGTGCTTTTTTGCATTCCATCATGGGCAGTCCGGTCTTGTCTCGTAAGGCCTTAACCGCCGCCGCAGTAATCTCCACCATTTTACGCGCTCCTCCTCCGGGAATTGATTTCAATGACTGTGGGCAAGAGACGTGGTGCGGACGTCCCTGCAACGAGTGTGGGATTTAGGTGGCGCTTGTTTCCGAGGGCTCTTTTTGAGCCTCTTCAGGAGCGGCGCTTGCCTTGGCACTGATCGGGGGCTTTTGTTCATCTTTTTCTTCAACCGCAACACTGATGTTTCCCTCAATCACAGCATCGGCCAGGTTCTTCATAATCAGCTCGATGGATCGAATGCTGTCGTCATTTCCAGGAATCGGCAAGTCCACCAAATCCGGATTGCAGTCCGTGTCGATCAATGCGACTGTCGTCAACCCGAGTTTACGCGATTCAGTAATGGCGTTTTTTTCTTTATTGGGATCGATGACCACGACGCATGTTGGCAAGCGGTCCATGGTTCGCATTCCGTTGAGGTTGCGATACATCTTGCGATATTCACGACTCAGTGCTGATTGCGCCTTCTTGGAGTATTGCGATAACTCGTCACCCGTACGCAATGCCTCGAGTTCTTCCAGTCGAGACAAACGACTTCGGATCGTGCGGAAATTCGTCAGCGTTCCTCCCAGCCAGCGTTCGCTCACATAGGGCATCTTGCATCGCAACGACTCCCTTTCGATCGTTTCGCTGGCCTGACGTTTCGTGCCGACAAAGAGGATCAATCCCTTGCGGGAGGCAATTTGTTTGAGAAATTTTCTTGCGCGCAGCAGTCCCCGAATCGTTTCACGAATGTCGACAATGTGAATTAAGTTTTTGCGAGCGTAAATATAGGGCGCCATCTTGGGGTTCCAACGACTGGCCCGATGTCCAAAATGGACTCCCGCTTGAATCATCTGCTCTACCAAACTTTCCGCCATAGGATACACCTCCACGAAATATCACACCTCACGTCCCACCCAGGAGGATAGCCTTGAGACTGGCAGGCTATCGGGAGCACGCAGGTAAATTGGAAAAGACTACCGTCCCGTCCATTTAGGACGGGTAACACCTAAACCACGAACCATAACAAGTTTAGCCGCGATCGTCAATTACATTGCCAATCTCCAACTCGCCTGCGGTCAGAGAATTCAGGCGGTGATGCAGACTGAATAACGGGCTTTGCAATGTGAACAGGTCCTGGAAATGGGTCGGATCTCCAGTGGGACCAATCAGTTGTCCATCCAGTTCGTTGCAGAGAGGTCGGGAGCTAGGCGGGTTGGTAGCCACGGTTGTTATTCTATTGCTGTCGCATTCGGCCGGATGTCATCTGAGGTTGATTTAGTAAAATCGACTCACAAGAGTTTGTGCGGCTGTTTCGGTGCCCACAATTTGCGGTGTTCAGGCTGCACAATCGGGATCCGGGCAGGGTAGCATGGGTTAGAGTCTGGATATCCCTACTGGAAAAATTCCTGCAGGAAAGACACTGGAACCCAGACTTGATCAGGAGGTGGTTTTCTTTCATGCCTCGGCGGTATCAATGGTTTGCGGTGGGTATTTTGTTGATCTGGGTTTCCAGCAGCATTGCCGGTACGCAAACCCGGTTGGGCAAGCATTGGGAACGGGCCTCCCGGATTTCCATCGGCCAGGTTCAATATTCCCAGTACGACACCTTACTGAAGAAATACGTGGATCGATCTGGAGATGTGAATTACGGGGCATGGCAGGGGTCAGCCACGGATCTGCAAGCCCTGGACGACTTTTTGGGCCATCTTTCTCAAGCGGATCGACGCAAGCCTGCAACACATTCGGCCCAACTGGCTTTTTGGATCAACGCCTATAACGCAGTCACGCTGAAGGGAATTCTGAGTGAATACCCTACAACCAGTATTATCAGGCATGCCGCCAAACTGACTGGGTACAACATTTGGCACGATCTGCTGTTGTTGGTAGGTGGCTCAGAATATTCGCTCGATCACATGGAACATCAGATCCTTCGCAAAATGAACGAACCCCGGATCCATTTTGCCATTGTCTGCGCTTCCCGAAGTTGTCCCAAACTTAGGGACGAGGCTTATTTGCCAGGTAAGCTTTCAGAGCAGCTAGAAGACAATACGAAAACATTTTTCTCCGACTCCCGCAATTTTCAGTATGATCCTGCAAATCGTCGAATGGAATTATCCAAGATCCTGAAGTGGTTTGGAAGCGATTTTGGTAGTGGAGAGTCGCAGTTACTATTAAGTATTGCCGGTTATTTGCCCACGCCCGCCGCTCAAAATTTCGCGCGCAGCGGTCGGGTTAGGGTGTTTTATCTCGATTATGACTGGGAACTGAATGATCAGAAAATAGCAGCCGGTGCTAAAATCCCATGATTGAAATGGTTGTTTCCTTTTGGGCCGCTGCTGTCCCGGAGTCGGTCAGAAAAATCCCATTCTTTCTCACCTGACATGGCTCTCTTCACCGTGACTAGGTAAGAAACAGGTTGGAGGAATTCGACCTGAGCCGGGCGGGATTGAGCCGATCGGACTTGCAGGTGGTGGTTTCTGGTCAGGAGGATCTGACTGCGTTCAGAGGGGTCGGCCGCGGCAACTCAACGAATACCAATCAACACGATTTGTATTACCACTCCCGGACATCTGAAACCAGTCTCCCGGCCCGGGTATAGCTGGCAAACCCAGTTGTGCCCTTACAGCGGCGGTTGGCGGTCTTCTGGGTGATGCTTGAATTTTCCAGCACTCTTTAATCAGGCAATTGTGCGGATTCTGCCAGCTATTTGAAAAAGTCGTCTTAGTGCGATTCTATGTCAAGCATCTTCTCCGGGTGTCTGTTCAAAATGACAGCCAGTTCGCAGGGGGAACCTATAATTAATTCGACTATTTGAGTGTGCTACGAATATCCCTGCAGTCCTGCGCCGTGGTTGGATGGCTACGAAGCTATGTCATTGTTCCGGACTAAGGGGGTGAGTCGGTTTGATGACGGTTCACTTTCAATTAGTTAACCACCTCAACTTGACTGACGCACAGCACAAGACCGCAAAGGTCCGCGCTAAACAACAGAACTCAGTGACCAGTCTTCCAATGAAAACTCCTGAAATGCGAGGGTGTGTGATGATTTTGCGGAATAATCGACTTGAAATTTATTCGGTACTAGTATTCTTGCTATTGGCGTTCATGCTGAATCCTGTTCGAGCCCAGGAGGAAGGGACCGAATCATTATTTCCGGACCTGGATATTGTCAGTGAAAGCGAGTCAGACAGCGAAAACTTGCCAACCGAATCTGAAGCGGGAAACACGACTGCTAACGGGACCAGTGAAAAAAAGGCCCTTACTCTGGATGAAGCTATCCAGGAAGCCACTCAACTTATAGCAGCAGAAAGATTTCTGGAGGCAGTAGCTCGATATACGCAAATTCTGAATGCGCCACAGGGCCACGGAAATGTACGTGCCTTACTGGGACGGGGTAAGGCCTTTTACGAACTCCGCTATTACGACCTTGCGTTGAAGTCATTTGACAGTGCCCTTGCGCGTTCTCCCAGTAATCCAATTGGATTAAACGAGCGCGGAAAACTGTACATGGACATTGAGAACTATCGAGAGGCGACAGAAGACTTTGAACGAGCTGTCGAAACTTTGCCGACCGACACGGAGTTTCTGAGTAACTACGGAAAAGCCCTGATTCAATATGGTCAACAGGATGCGGGCCTGGGTAATCTGGATGCGAACAAGAATATTGAAAAGGGAGTCGGGTCCCTGACCACGGTCATTGAGACGCTAAATGCCTTGATGGGTGACGAGAGCTATCGCGATGAACGGAAAACCATCGTCATAGAACTGGCAGACACCCATTTTGAACGAGGGTTGGGAAATAGTAGCCTGGGAAGGACTGGCATGGCAATCGAAGACCTGGAACGAGCTCATGAGTTGGCGCCGGAAAACATTGAATACACGGAAAGATTAGGCGCTACCTACTTCGAATCGGCTACCCGAGCGGCCGCGGTAAGTCCCGATGATAGCGAGTCGATCATTTCCGACTATTCCCGTGCCATTAGCATTCTGAAAGAATCCTTGGAAAAGGTTGAAGGTGCTGGAGTGGACCTTGAAGACATGGAGGGTTTCGACTCCCAGTCACCTTTTACCGGTTCTGAGAAGATGCAACAGCAGCTGGTGAGGATTGCCAGCGCCCATCTCGAACTGGGGAAGTATGTTCCGGAAAGCCAACGTGAGGCACACTACAGGGCAGCAATCGAGGCATCTCAATCGGTACTGGATCTGGATCCAAAGCAAGTAACAGCTTTGGTGTTTCAGGGAACTGCGCACCGGATGTTGGGCAATCTCCAAAAGGCTGTCGACTTGTACACGGAAGCGTTAATCACGGCGCCGGGATTCGCAGGTGAGGCGCGGTTCCGGCGTGGCATCGTGTGGTACTACTTGGATGAATTGGACCTGGCGATGCAGGACTTTTCGCGGAGTCAGGAGGATCCACGAGCCGATTTCTGGAGAGGCGTCATCTATTTAAAGCAGAAGAAATTTGACAAGGCAGTTCAATTTTTTACCGACTCGATCAACAGGAACCCCGTTTACGTTTTGTCCTATGCCAACCGCGGAAAAGCTTACCTGAACACGGGCGACTTTCAGCGAGCTCTGAATGATTTCAATCAGATCATTCGACGTGAGCCGGATCAGGCAAAAGGCTACTTTCTACGTGGCATTGCATGCGAATTGCTGGAGCAGCGCAAAAATGCCATCGAGTCATACGAAAAAGCCCTGGAGTGGGATCCTGATCATGCGCGAGCCAGTCAGACGTTGGCCAAGTTGCGGGCCGAATAAAGCGAGCCGTGCTTAGCTCGGTCCAAAACGGAGCTATTCGTGGGATGCCTTCGCTTGTCGTAAACGACTGGACGCGCCAATCCGCACGCGTGATTGCAATAGACATTGCAGACATGGATGGCAGATAGCTACCCCCCGAGGATTCGAACCTCGACTGACGGAACCAAAATCCGTAGTGCTGCCATTACACCAGGGGGTAGTGTTTCGCGGGACTCTCTAATCTAGGGCTGGATTTTCTGCAGATTCTTCATAGCTTAGGTATTTTGTTGACGGTTCACAACTGAGAAAGAAAGTTGTTCCAGCTCAATGGCCAAGTCAACCCGCTCCACCCAGACACCTGCGGGATGGGCCAGGGTGACAGGTGCAAAATTGACGATTCCTTCGACACCGGAGCGAACCAGTTCGTCTGCCACAATTTGAGCCGAGTTGGCGGGCACTGCAATCATCCCCAGCCGTATACGATGTTGGCGAATGACTTCCGATATTTGTTCCGTGGGGTAGACTAGAATTCCCTCAATTTTTTCTCCCACCTTTTTTGAGTCGGTGTCAAAAGCTGCCACAACTCGAAATCCCTGGTTGTGAAAACCACGGTATCCCAGCAGTGCTCTTCCAAGGTTGCCGACTCCTACGATGGCCACCGGCCACTCGTGATCGGTACCCAAGATATTTTTGATGGCAACGAGCAGTTCTTCACAGCGGTAACCGATGCCCGGATAACCAAACTGTCCGAAATAGGCCAAATCCTTTCTGACCTGTGCGTCGGTGAAACCAAGCAACTTGCCAAGTTGAGTCGAGCTGGTGGTCGACCGACCGTTTTTCATCAACTGCTGCAGTTCGCGTAGATACAAACTGAGCCGATGCACGACTGCACGAGGTACTTGGCCGTCATTTGTTGTTTCCACCAGGTTTCCCTCAATGCACTTTGCGAGAAGGAGTTAACGGTCGAGCATGAAACCACGCAGCCAGCTCATAGTGCTGTGGTTACTGTAGGACAAGCAGACGTCCACCACAAGCTTCACCGCAGAAGTGGTTTCTGACAGTATCCTTCAAGTCATGCAAATTACTACAACAGGTACATTGTAAACAAGGTGTTCATCTTGTTTATTTGGATCACAGTTCGCATTACTTTTGTTTTATGTATTCTTTCTATTTCAATCTGTTGTCCCATGTTGACGATTACTGACCATATCGGCCCCATAGTTTAGGTCTTTGCCTGGTTGACGGTAATTTTCAGGATTTTCAGATCTAGACCGATTTGGGAACAAAATCTGATGCCACCGGGAGAAGAGACGCAACGCTGATTGCTGCGGATGGACAACAGACTTATCAAAACCAGGATCTTGGATCGAGTGAGGAACGAGGAGACGGAAAAATGACGCTAATTCAACGCGTATCGGCACTAGTAGCCTTTACGGTTGCGATGTCGGTGGAAGTGGCCCTGGGGGCCTACTGCGGCGTCGCCAACTATCGACACTGCAGCTTCGCTTGCGACGCCTCCGACCACCGTTGCTGCCAGCAACAACTTTGCACGATCATGAAGACATGTCGCAAAGTCGTTCGTGAGCCACAGGAATTCACCTGCTATAAGACGGTTTACGATACAGTTTGTGAAAATAAAACAATCGACTGTGTACGGTATGTCCGTGAAACGCGTTATCGAGACTGTGAATACACGGTTTGCAAGCCAGTTTATGAGACACGGTATCGAACTTGCAATTATACCGTTTGCAAGCCCTGCTGGGAGACCAAACAGCGGACGATCAACTACACGGTTTGCAAGCCCTGCTGGGAGACCCGTGAGCGGACGATCAACTACACGGTTTGTAAGCCGGTCTGGGAGACCAAACAGCGGACGATCAACTACACGGTTTGCAAGCCCTGCTGGGAGACCCGCGAGCGGACAATCAACTACACGGTTTGCAAGCCCTGCTGGGAGACCAAACAGCGGACGATCAACTACACGGTTTGCGAGCCGGTCTGGGAGACCAAACAGCGGACGATCAACTACACGGTTTGTAAGCCGGTTCAGGAGACTTGCTACCGCGAAGTGTGTCACACGGTTTGCAAG
>Ga0310121_10000904_pt1 | contig 31465 bp, 15 predicted proteins | sample CB27_Tmax_986_MG_FD_203504 | JGI IMG/M metagenome (GOLD analysis project Ga0310121, IMG submission 203504) | Marine microbial communities from Western Arctic Ocean, Canada - CB27_Tmax_986 | ecosystem: Environmental > Aquatic > Marine > Oceanic | place: Canada: Western Arctic Ocean | collected... | reverse complement strand
TATGACCTCGGCATGGAGGACATCGTCTCCCTGGGGAAACCGCTGCGACGGTATCTCGGACTCGAGAATGTGAACTTTGATCTGGTAAATCCGAACGTCATGCTTACCAGAGTTCGGAACGCGCTGGATGAAGCACTCGAACGGGACGCGCCACGTCAGCTCCAGCAATGGCTACTCAAGATGGATCCCCTACTCCCCGTCGTCGATCTTACCTCCTTGTTTGGCCTCGGCGATACGAACGGGGAAAAAGAACCCCAGCCCAAACGTGGAGACCGACCCGACCGAAGTGGAAAGGGCAAATGAAACGGATATTCCTGACCATCGCTGTCGTGTTCTTGTTTGGGCCCGCGACAAGCTGGGCGCAGCAGATGCGCAATTTTTCCGGTGCCACTCTAATGTTACCCGTCGTAAAGGCTATCGATGGGGACACCATTGAGTTGGCAAGTGGTGATCGCGTTCGTCTCCTCCATATCAACACCCCCGAACGCGGCGAAGACGGCGCCGATAAAGCAACGGAGTTGACTCGATCCTGGACCGTCGACAAACGAGTTGAAGTCCGCTTTGGAAAGGTGGCCCAAGACCGGTATGGACGCTATCTCGCTGAGATCTTTGTCGACGGGAAGAGTCTAAATGAGGAATTGGTTCGTCAAGGCTGGGCCCATGCGTTTTTCATTCCCCCCATCGACAAATCGGCCTACCGCCGAATCGTGGCGGCCCAGGTCAACGCCCGTTCGAAGAAACGTGGGATCTGGGCCTCTGATCCACGCTACCGCGGTGCCTTTCACATCACCTCCTTCCACCACGACGCCCCCGGTGACGACCGGAAAAACCTCAATGGCGAATATGTACGAATCGTCAATATAGCCACACGTACCAAAAACCTGAAAGGCTTCCGACTGGAAAACGAACGCGGGCGAGGAGTCACATTTCCCCATATCCGCCTACCCGTGGGTAGAACCATCAGTGTCCGCTCTGGCACCGGAAAGTCACAGACTCGGGCCAAACGGGGACAGCAGGTCTATTTCATGAAGCTCAAGATGCCATTGTGGAGGAACAAAGGGGACGTCGCTATCTTACGAAAACCCGCCGGTGCAGAAGCCGACCGGGTCAAATCGAAGATCTCCATCTACCGGGGTGGCGGGCATAAAAAGTGATCGGGCGCTATAACATCCGCTTACCAAAGGCGACGCGCATCAGCTTCATCATTCCCTGGTAGGTCTTTCGGCTATAGGGGTACCACCATAGCTCGCGGCGTAGACCTGGAATACGTTCGTAATGGACATGCCGCATCTGGCACATGCTACGAAGAGCGTCTTCCGAATGCACGAAGCCTATCCCACTGTTCTTGAGGCCGTGCCATGGGGTTTCCGGCATGCCGTAGGTGGACATTACATCATTGACCATCACCGTCCCAGCCTCGACCTTCTCGGCGAGGGCACGTCCTTTACGACGATCTCTGGTAAAGACATAGGCGGTCAGCCCAAGCTGCGAATCGTTGGCATAGTCTATTGCTGTGTCCACATCATCGACTTTGATAATGGGGATCACCGGACCAAAGATCTCCTCTCGAGCCACCCGCATATCCTGTTGTACATTACTGAGCACGGTAGGCTCGAAAAAGCACCCCTGGGTCTCTACGTCGGAATGCCCGCCACATTCTATGACGGCCCCGCCCGCAACTGCATCGTCGATCAACTCCTGTACAACATCGATCTGGCTAGGCAGACAGATCGCACCGACATCGGTATCAAACGAAGATGGATCGCCCTGGCGTAACTCCTGCACTTTTGTCACCAGACGACTCACTAGTTCGTCGTGGATGGACGAGGGTACATAGACTCGCTCCACGCTTGCACAAACCTGCCCCGAGTTGGCGAAACCACCCCAGGCCAGAGCACTGACAGTCCGTTCGATATCCGCATCTGGACAGACGATTGCCGGAGCCTTGCCACCCAATTCGGTCACACAGGGGATAAGTCGCGCACCACATGCTTCGGCAACCTTACGGCCCCCATTCACCGATCCGGTAAAGCAGATCATATCCGGTGTGGCCTCGACCAGAGCTTTCCCCACGTCTGGCCCGCCCTGAATGATCTGGAAGAGATCGGCTGGTAAACCGCTACGAATCATCGCGCTTCGGGCGTACGCGGCGATAAGCGGCGTCATCTCGCTGGGCTTCAACACCACGGCGTTTCCCGCGATCAGGGCGCAAATCGTTTCTCCGATCGGGATTGCCAATGGAAAGTTCCACGGAGAGATGATGCCGATCACTCCTCGCGGGACATAATGTATGTACGAGCCCCGATGCTTGAATAGATGCAACGGGATCTTCTTTGACTTGAGAAGCTTTTCGGCTCGCTTCCCATAATAGTTGGCCAGATCCACCGTTGGGAGCACCTCGGTCACCAGGGCCTCCTGGAGGGTTTTCCCGTTCTCCGCACTAATACGTGCGCAGACATCATCGGCCTCATTTAACAGGGTTTTTGAAAACTCCCTGAGACGTGCTCCTCGTTCCCCGGGTGCAAGACTTGCCCACCGTCTCTGCGCCCGCCGTGCACGAGCCAGAACCTCGACCACCTCCTCCGGTGACGTCAGAGGTACTGCGCCAAGGGGTTCCCCCGTGGCCGGATTATAGGACTCGAGGGTCGTGCTTTTCTTCGATTTCCTGGGACGAGCCATGGTTACTCCAATGACTGCATATGCCATGCAACCGTTTGCTGTAGACCCGACTCCAACGAGACCACCGGGCTCCAGGCCAACTTGTCTTGAATTCGGCTGATATCAGCCATGGAATGACGAACATCCCCGGCCCGCTCGGGCTGGAGTTCCGGCTCGAGATTTGTCCCCAGAATGGCATTCAAACGAGCCACAAGATCGAGCAGAGTAATTCGCTGCCCGCAAGCCACATTATAGGTCTGGCCACAGACCTCTACTGGGGCGTTCATGGCGGCAATATTCGCCGAGATCACATCTTCCACGAAGGTGAAATCTCGACTCTGCAGTCCATCCCCGAAGATGACGGGCGACTGGCCGGCCCGCATCCGGGAAATGAACGCCGGAATGACGGCAGCATAGGCCGACTGGGGCGATTGGCCCGGCCCAAAGACGTTGAAATATCGTAGCGCGATTGCCGAAACACCCATCGTCTCGGTGTACACCTTGCAAAAGAGTTCTCCCGCAAGTTTCTGGGCGGCGTACGGAGAACAGGGGTCGGGTAAGAGATCCTCTCTCTTCCGATCGACCTCCAGATTTCCATAGGCACTTGAGCTGGCGGCATATACGAAGCGTGGGCCGCCCGCCGCACGGCAAGCCTCTAAAATGTTCAAAGTGCCCGTCGTATTCACACGGTATGTGTTGATGGGATCAACCAACGAACGGGGAACTGCGGCTAATGCCGCCTGGTGAAACACACCATCCACACCGGCCACAGCATCGTTTGCAATCTCCGCATCTGCGATATCGCCCTCGATAAAACTGACCTGGTCCGCGACCGGCTTGAGATTGTCCATATTTCCGGTGGAAAGGTCATCCAGGACCCGTACCTCATGTCCATCTGCAAGTAGGCGCCGCACCAGGTTGGAGCCAATAAACCCCGCACCACCCGTAACCAGATACAACATGGATTCCTCCCGATTCAAGATAGGCAGGCACCCTACCGAAGAAGACCATCTTGGACAAATCCGAAGTTTGCGGCCAACACAGCTCTACAAACAGTTTGCCCTAGGATACAAGCTCTGACAGACTCCGACTCATGCTAATACAGACTATGCTCGAAGATGCCCTGACGGGGATATTGAGCGAAAAAATGCTGGACCAGGGGGCCAGGGTCCTCGACCGAATCCGGGCTATGGAGATCATGACCGAGCCCGAGTTGAAGGATCTGGAGCAATCCTGGCGTGCCATGCTTGAGAAACGGCGTCAGGAGCACGCGACTTCGGAGCAGGAGTTTCGTGCCTTCCTATCCGATCTACGAGCACTCCTCGACCATCGGATGCCCAGGACCGCCGAATCCGGGCCCACGGGAGATGACGCACCATGCGAGTAGGTCATATGTTGGCAATCCCGCGTACCTGGCGAAATATGGGTAGAGTCCGCGAGATCATGGGCGTTCTGATACGCCACGGTTTTGGCGAACTGGTAGAGCGAATCGGCGTGCGTGGCTGGTTCAGCCTTCCCGACCGAATCCGACATCGTGAGAGCTCGTCTAAGATACGGCATACTCCCGAAGCACGAATACGTATGTGCTTTGAGGAACTCGGCCCAACCTATGTGAAGCTGGGCCAGGTTCTAGCGACACGGCCCGACCTGATTCCGATGGCCCTCGTTCTGGAGCTTAGAAAGCTACAAGACGACGTCCCTCCCTTTGGGCTTGCGGCGGTAGAAAAGCAGATATCGCAAGAGTTGGGACAGGATCTGAACGCGCTCTTCGAGCATTTTGATTCGTCCCCCCTGGCGGCCGCCTCGATTGCCCAGGTTCATCGCGCGACCCTCAAGTCCGGGGAAGAAGTCGTGATCAAGGTTCAACGCCCCGAGCTGGATCGCATCGTCGGCGCCGACCTTCCCATATTGAAAGGCTTTGCGGGGCTGCTTCATGAGAAAATCCCGGAGGTCCAGAAGTTCAACGTTCCTGGTATCGTCTCCGAGTTCGCCTCGGCCCTCGTTCAAGAACTCGATTTCACCAACGAACGCTACAATATGGAGCGGTTTTCCCAACTGTGGGACGACGACCCAATGGTCTCTGCGCCGAAAACGTACCCCGACTACTGCACCTCACGCGTTCTTACGATGGAATATATCGATGGTGTAAAGGCCACCGATCTGGATGGGCTTCGGAAAATTAAAGTGGAGCCACGTATGGTTTCGTCGCGGGGAACACATGTTGCCTTGCGGAGCATTTTCGAGCACGGCTTCTTCCACGCCGACCCACATCCGGGGAACTTCTTCGTACTCCCGGGCGGTAACGTCACTCTCATTGATTTCGGCATGATGGGGGTTCTCGATCGTCAACGGCTAGACGAATTGCTGACATTCCTCGTCGCAATCCTCACAAACGATCCCGATATGATGGTCCGTCTCTTTCTTGATTTGGACATCATCGAAGACACGACGGATGTGCGTCTTTTGAAACGTGAGCTGAAGGAACTCATCCAACGGTATGAGAATCTGAGTCTGGGCGAAGTTGATTTAGCTAAGTTCATCCAGAAGATATTCGATGTCGTTGTACGTCATGATGTCCGTCTTCCTGCTGATCTTATGCTGGTCGCCAAGGCCATTACGACGATGGAGGGAATCGCCCAGGAGATTGACCCCACTTTCGATCCCCTGGCCGAGATGCGCCCCTATCTGCTCAAGACCTATATGATGCACACTCTGGATCCGGCCCGCCATGCCAAGGAATTGGCCCGGGATGCCGGTGAGCTGGCCTGGTTGGTCCGAAAATTACCGAGCGAACTACGGGCCCTTCTGAAAAAAGCACGTCGCGGTCAGATCCGGGTGGTCAACGCGACCGAGAACCTTCCTGAGATACTTGAACAACAAAACAGACGCACGAATCGCCTGGTATTGGCGGTTCTCACGGCGGCGTCCTTTGTCTCCGCTACTATGCTCACCGGGCACACGGAAACAGGCTCGAACGTTCTCTGGATTATGGGTGGGTTCTTCGCGCTCTGGACCACTGTCGCAGTCCTACGTTCGGGCGGTGCATGACCGACATCGCCTCGAAGCGTTCCACGGTGGGTACGACCTATATGGTCTTTGCCTGCCTCAGCTTTGCTGCGATGGCAACCCTTATCAAATTCCTGGCTCCTGACATCCCCTGGCAGCAGACGGTCTTTGTGCGCAGTATTCTGGGCATCCCGTTCCTATGGTTGGCCTATCGAAATACCAGGACACTCTTCCGGTGGAACCACAAAGGACTGCTTCTATTACGCAGCATGTGCGGATTTGTAGCCATGGTCTGCTACTTTTTTGCTCTTGAGAAGATTCCTCTCGGAACCGCTGTGATGCTCGCCTATACCTCCCCACTGCATGTGGGTTGGCTCTCCTTGATCTTCCTACGTGAACGCCCCAGCCCCGTGATCATCCCCATGTTGCTCATCGGATTCCTTGGTGTGTGGTTGGTGGCCGACCCGACCAGCGTGATGAACGCAGGAACCATTGCGGGAGCGCTATGTGGTCTTTTTGCGGGCCAGGCCTATATTTTCGTGCGCAAATTGCGGACGACCGACCACCCCGACGCGATCGTCATGGCATTTGCCGTGTTCAGCGCCCTGGTATCGCTACCATTGGCGCTTCCCTATTGGGTCTGGCCTACGACATCCCAATGGGGATTGTTGCTCAGCGTTGGCGTCACCTCGACCATCGCCCAGGCTCTGATGACACGGGCCTACCGCGACGGGATGGCGTCCATCATCGCTTCTATCGGTTACCTCACCGTCGTTTTCGGAATGCTTAGCGGCGTATTCTTTTTCGACGAAACGATTCTGGGTACACGGCTTATCGGAGCCAGTTTTATCGTCCTTGGGGGACTTGGCACGGTATGGTTTGGTATGCGTACGCGCTTGGATTCGCCGCACAAGGCCGGTTCGGAAATCTGAGATCCACAAATGGATTTCGATGATTGGGACTACTCTGGTTGGCTTCCAGATACTCCACCTGGCATTCAAATTGTGGAACTGGGCCGCCTAGAGCACTACTCAAAAGATCCGTGGTCTTGCGCGCGCAGCCCACATGCCCGCGGCGCAGATGAAACAAACGCTGATCATTCAGTATTTTCTCTACGATCTTTCCAGCCCCGTAACGCCCGTCTTCAACCAGTCGCTCCATTCGTTCACCGTAGCTCGCCGGGTCGCAAGGAGCATTGAGCCGGGGAGACAGCTGCCAGAACACACCCTTCAAGGCAATACGTGGATAAAGAGCTATTAGAATTCGTTTTTGTTCCTCTCTTGAAACCGGCGGACAGGGAAGATACAGCCCGAAAAACTCACTATCCGGCTCCATCATAATGGAGCGCGACCGGGCGAGCGTAAACAATCCGGAAAGAGGGAACCCCTCGCCTTCTTTAAAAAGATCGGCATACTCCACCCATTGGGGATGACGTCGTATAAAGAAGGCCTTTAGAGCAGCACGGTTTGCACCTTCGCCCCCCATGGACAGCTGACTCTCGGTAATATCCGGACGCCGGCCTTCCACCTGCTGCCCGTACTGCATCAGGAAGTGCAGCTGGTAATAGGATGTCAGGCTAAGACTATGGGCTGGGATATCAGAGAAGGCATACCGAATGGATTCATTGGGCCGGGTCTGCTCTTCTATCGCGAAGCCTTGCGATACGACCAACCGCTCCACAAGAACCACAGCGACGAGCAGCACGGATCCCACGGCAGCAATTTGCCGCAACCGAACTGAATTCTCTGACCGCGCAATGGCCAGAACCAACTTCGCGACGAAAAAACCACCAACCAGAACCCAGAGGCTCATGCCCAGAGCCAGATACCCCCGATCGTCGGGGTTCTGGGGATCCATATACATAAGGCTTTTTGAGAACAATGCTCCCAAAATGACCAACATATAGATTACGCCAACGCCTCGGCTTTTCCGGCGAAACAGCAGTCCTAATCCCGCCACTCCGAAGAGGAATGGTAACCAGCCAATAGAACGGAGTAACATCCGAAAGGTCGTCTCGATATTGGCCAGGTAGCTGATCTGTGGTTCCGCAGTCACCGATGCCTGGAATTGCGCCGCACTGATCATATTGGAGAAACCAGGCCAGTTGCGGGTATCGTGCCAGACGAAAGGCGAGCTTGCCGGGTCGTTTGCCACTAATGCGAGATAGGGGATCAGGCCGAGAAAAAGTCCTCCCGTGCAAAGACCAAGGCGCCGGAGCCGGGCCCCCGGCGGACCAAGAAGAAGCCAGGCTGTCACCGGAAGAAAGGATAACGTTATCAGATAACTATGGTTGGCAAGCCCAAGCCCTTCCACAATCCCGAGGGACAGAAGAACCCGAACGTTGTCCGGCTCGTCAAAGAGCCGGAGCAGAAGATGTAGGCCCAGGACCGCCAGTAGAATATGACAGGCGTACACCTCCGGACGGATCCCCTGCTCCAATACCCCTGGGACGAACACAGCCAGGAGGCCGAAAAGAACGCTTAGCAACTGGGTAATAAAGGCGGGCGCCTCGGGCTCAAACCGTCGGATCATCCCGTTCAGAAACATCGTAAGCAACCCACAGGAAAGGGCCAGACAAAGGGCCGAAAACAGGCTCAACCGGAAGGCCGCATCGCCGACCGGCAAGAGCATGAACGGGGCCGAAAGCCCTATATAACTGGGATGCCCGGGAGGATGCGCCTGCCCAAGGTCTCGAACAGCTCCGACCAATTCAGGGCTGTCCAGATCACCAGCCATAACCCGCATCATCAAGATCAGACAGATCCCGGCCAGGCCTGTTGCGATCAATCCAAGTCGAAGCTCTCGTCCCATGCCGCGATGTTCCCAGAGCTTGGTCATTGGAGCAAGGAAGCCACCACCGAAACGACTCTCAGGCTTCCGGATGAAGAGAGCAGGCATACCATCCGGCCTGCCCGGGCGACTCTGAAACGGAAACCTTGAGTCGGGTCAGGCGGGCATCAGAGAAATCTGCCCAGATCTTTTCCCGCATGGCGTGGGCAAGATATCGGGCCAGACACTCGGTGCTGGTATTTGGGATTGGAAGAATTCTCACGTCGCGCGCGGGAAACATGAATCGATCCGCGTCAAATGAAAGGTAGACCGTATCCTCGCGCTGCTCGTATTGGATCTTTTCATTTTCCCCTGGAATCAACATGCAGTGATCCAGTCCATCGCAGAGGGCCGTTACCATGGGTTTAAAGGGAATAAAGTCCACCACAAGATCGCCACCCGAAAGCTCACCCTCTACATCCACCGTCACATGGTAGTTATGACCGTGAAGCTCCTCACGTGTACCATCTTTAAAAATCAGAAAATGCGCCGCACAGAAGTTGAATTTCTGTTTGTCGACACAGATTCCATATTGTTCTTCATAGACCACTTTGATCCCCCTTGTCGGAGCGACAGGCACGCTCTAACTCCCACGGATCCCCATCGTCTGGCAAGCCCTTTGCGATAAGCCATCAGACACCGAACGCGATACTCTCATGTTTTCGAATGGCGGTCTTACCTGATTTCGGGTTATACTCGGGCTATCTTTGTGTTTTTCGGTATGGGGTTTTTGTATGCGTGTTGCCGTCTTTTTTGATGGAAAGAACTTCTATGAAAATCTGGAGCGCGCCCGCGGTGGTCGACATCATCTCGACTATGGGGCGCTAACGCAGTGGCTTGTCGAGCGGGTAAATGGAAACCAGCTCACAGGAGCCCACTACTACACGGGTATCCCCGATCGGTTGGATCCAGAGTCTCCGGAGTATGGCCAGCTACGCGGGCTGATGCGCTTTCTGGAAAGCCTCGAATACGTCGAGGGCTTCTTTGTGTATCGATTCCCACGTGTCCGCCGCATGACGCGCTGTCCCGCTTGTGGAGTATCCACCAGTTACACCGAAGAGAAAGAGGTGGATACATCCATGGTGGCGGATATGATCCGGTTCGCCGCTGGCGACGCCTTTGACGTACTGGTCCTGGCCTCGGGTGACGCCGACCACGCCCCTGCGGTCGAAGCCGTACGGGCCATGGGCAAGGTCGTCTATCTTGCATCCTGGGGTGACGAAGCCCTGAGTCCCCGTCTTCGACGGGCTGCCTACGGCCATGTGGATCTTCTACGCGAATGCCCACCAGAGATCCTTGGAGAGAAGGTCCTCGCGGCTCTGTCTGGGGATGAAGTGGTTCTTGACGAACAGCCCGCTGAAATTGATCCCGACGTCGCCGCCCAGGTACTGGCCGAGATCATTCGGGCTGTGGGCTATTTCGAGGACCATGGCGGCTATCTCGGCCGCGGCTATTTTATCCATCGGTGGCGCGGTCTCAATGTGCCAAGTGAGGTAGAAACCCGTGAGGCCATCCTCGATTATCTGGTTGAGACCACAGCGATTGAGGAAGTCCAGATCCTGGGTGAAACCGCGATCAAAATCCGACAGGATCCGACGCAGACTGTCGAACAGACTTTATCTCCACAGCTACGAAAAACTCTGGAATTGCATGCGAATAACGACACAATTCCGCTTATGACGGACCTAATCCCCGACCCGCCAAACGCAAGCACCAGAAAAAAAAAGACGGAAAAATTAAAAGATGATCCCGATCCAGACTGGATCAAGAAAACCCTCGAACAGCATGTCTTTACCGACGAGATGCTTCGTTCTGCCTGGGATTCCCTACGTAGGGCCGAAGTTCATTTCCGCTATCGGGGCTTTGTCGGCCGGGGCTATTTCCTGACTCGCTGGCGCGATGCCAACCTTCCACAGGATGTAAATCAGAGAGAACGGCTCCTCACGCGACTTATCGAGCTGGGGGTTGTCGAACAGTACAGTATCGACGGAAGCACAGCGCTGCGCACAATAGGCAAACCGGAAGCGGCAGAGGTCGCGGTACAATAGGCGGCCTCATAGGGGCCTGTCGATCAGATGAGGCCCTTCTTACGGAAGTCCGTGGCTTCGACGCCATAGACATAACACATCTCACCCAGACGACTCGCTACGCGTGCGCCTACCCGATCCTCAAGGCTCTCACTCACGCGCTGACGGGCCGACCGAACACGATCCTTCCGGGTACGACCGGCTGCTATCGGCTCGACCGCCATTCCCGCCGGTGTTTTGCCTTGGCTCGGCGCATGTAAGGCATTCAGGGGATCGCGTAATCGATAGTTCGTTGTCACCAGAACCGGCCGTCGTGCGTTATAACGGCGACTTATGAGGGCATCGAGGATCATCATTTCCCACTCGGACCCTACGCCTTTTCCCATATCGTCAATTCCCAATACGGGTACCGAAACCAGCGGTGCAACAATCTGCTCTTCGGTCTGGCCGGATTGATACCCCACCTTGATCTGACTCAACAGCTGCCCAAACTCCACAAAACGGCACGGAACACCGTGCACCAATATGAGTCCACGCATGAGCGCCGACAGAAGATGGGTCTTGCCGGTCCCCGGATCACCAATCAACAGAATTCCACGCGGATCCGAGCGATAGTTCTTCAGATAGTCGACCAGACTATCCCGGAGCTGTCCCTGATTTCCTTCAATCGCTCGATAAGATCCAAGGGTACTCTTATGATAGCGAGGGGGAAGTCCAGATTTGGAGAACAAACGTGCTCGTTTTGACGGCGTCTGGCAGGTTGCACAGCGCCGAATGAGGCGGTAACCGTCCTCATTCACCACAACTTCTCCACGCCCAGAGCACTCATGGCAAGGGGTCAGGCATTCGCTGCAAAGGCGCGCTTCGGCCACCAACGATCCCTCGAATGTCTCCACTCGAGTTCCACGGCAGGTTCCACAGCGCTTGGCGTTTTTCTGAGCCGGTAGATTCATGCGTTTACAACTCCACTTCGTCGGGCTTCCGCTCGAATCGTTGGGAGCAGATCTCCCAGGCCGCGGACCTCTTTCCCCCGTTTTAGCTTTCGATCAAATCCAGTCAGGATGCCACGCTGAATCACCTCAAGACTCACCCCGAGATCGTATAGATTTTCCAATCTTCCCAGTGCTTTTCTGGAAGAAAAAATACCGGGTATACCCAGATCGTGGAGCAATTCTTGAACCGCATCCACGAACGATTCAAAACTTTCGTCTTTGATTTGGGCGGCATCCCATTCAGGCATAGCGTTCGGTTCTCAGATATCCAGGTTTCGCGCACTGAGCGCATGTTCTTCGATAAACTCACGACGAGGCTTGACCTCATCACCCATCAATATGGTGAACATCTCGTCCGCAGCGAACGCATCCTTGGCTTCCACACGAAGAAGCACCCGGTTCTTGGGATCCATCGTTGTTTCCCATAACTGTTCCGGATTCATTTCGCCCAGCCCTTTATAACGTTGGACGACAACCCCTTTACCGCCCCGCTCGCGGACAGCAGTAAGCATGATCTGCGGTCGTTCGGAACTCGCCAGAACTTCGCCACCATAGGTATAGGCATAGGGGCCTGAACCGGGTATTAACAGTTTCCCATAGGCCTTTAGCAGTCGATGAAACTCCGGAAGACGGATGGTCTCACCATCGAAAATCGTAGTACGTGAACGCCCTCCCTGATGGGATTTCACTTCAATTCGGCCACAGCCATGCTCACGATCGCGTCCCACTGTGATTTCGAGGGGCTGCACTTCGGGTTCGAACTCCAATAGATAGGCTTCCAACCGCCCCGCAAAGTCCTTCGCTGTTTTCTCGTCCTTGATCACCGCCTCGGCGTCCGTATCCGGCAACATGCGCAGCGCCGAATCCACTACCCGAGCGTCAAAGTGGTGATCGATCAATGACAGACCGCGCGTATACCGTTCCACGTCCCCAAGCCAGCCGCGCAGGACCTCTCCATTGAGCTCTATCCCTCCTTCGAACGAAATCTTCGCATCCGCGGTACCCTCCGATAGAAGAAACGCGTCCATCGCATTTTCATCTTTCAGGTACTGCTCTTTCTTTCCACGTTTTACCTTATAGAGCGGCGGCTGGGCGATATAGAGCCAGCCTCTATCCACAATTTCCTGCATATGCCGGTAGAAGAAGGTCAAGATCAGCGTGCGGATATGCAATCCATCCACATCGGCGTCCGTCATGATAATAACGCGGTGGTAACGACATTTCTCGACATCGAACGAATCCGGTCCGATACCGGTACCCAGCGCCGTGATCAATGTGATGATCTCCTTGGAGGACAGCATCTTGTCGAAGCGGGCCTTTTCCACGTTCAGGATCTTTCCCCGGAGGGGCAGAATCGCCTGAAAATATCGATCTCGCCCCTGCTTTGCGCTTCCACCGGCGCTATCACCCTCGACGAGGTAGATCTCGGACTCGGCCGGGTCGCGAGCCTGGCAATCCGCTAATTTACCGGGGAGAGAGAGTCCATCCAACGCACCCTTACGACGAACCAACTCGCGAGCTTTGCGAGCCGCCATACGGGCTCGGGCTGCCTCTACCGCCTTGCCAATAATGGCTTTGCAGTCGTGGGGGTTTTCCTCCAGGTATTGGATCAGCTTGTCACTGACTACGCCCGATACCACCGGCGTAACTTCACTGCTCACCAGCTTATCTTTGGTCTGACTGCTAAACTTGGGATCCGGTACCTTCACGCTGATGACACCGACCAGCCCTTCCCGGATATCATCTCCAGAAAGCGAGACCTTCTCCTTTTTGGTGGACAACATCTCGTCGGCAAATTTGTTTACGAGTCGGGTCAATGCAGCACGAAATCCGCTGACGTGGGTCCCGCCATCGCGATTTCGGATATTGTTGGTAAAGGCATAGACCGTCTCCTGGTAGGCATCGGTCCACTGAAGCGCAGCCTCTACAATGAGCCCATCCGATTCCCCGATAACATGAATCACCTCCTCGTGAAGAGGATGCTTATTGCGAGCCAGATGTTCCACGAAGGACTTGATTCCCCCCTCATAGGAGAACTCTTGCGTCCGGTCATGGACCTCATCCACCAGCACGATCTTGAGCCCGGAGTTCAGAAATGCCAACTCGCGTAAACGTAAGGCGAGGATGTCGTATTTGAACTCCGTGTTGGAAAATATTTCTTTGTCGGGACGAAAGGTCACCCGGGTCCCTGTTCGATCCGTCTCTCCGACTTCCTTCATTTCGGTCGTGGGCAGTCCCTGGGCGAATTCCTGCACATTAAGAACCCCATCGCGCCAGACCTCCAGGCGCAACCACTCAGACAATCCATTTACAACAGAAACTCCAACCCCATGTAAACCGCCGGAGACCTTATAGGTATTGTGATCGAATTTTCCGCCCGCGTGCAGCTCGGTCATAACCACGGTCGCAGCCGAGCGTCCGTCCTCCATGGCCCCCACAGGGATCCCACGACCATCGTCATCGACGGAGACAGTACTGTCGCCATGAAGAATAACCCGGACCCGACTACAATGGCCGGCAAGGGCTTCGTCCACCGAATTGTCGACGACCTCGAAGACCAGATGGTGCAGGCCGGAGCCGTCATCGGTGTCTCCGATATACATCCCCGGGCGCTTCCGAACCGCTTCCAATCCCTTCAGGACCTTGATGTCATCGGCCGTGTAATCGCCCTCTGTAACCATCGATTCCGCGATAGACTCGGCCGTCAGTTCCTCGTTCCCATCTGCGCTCTCTTCCAGGCCTGGAAGTTCCAGGTCTTTTGTCTCGTCGCGCGGATCTCCAATAATGCTCATATTCCACTACCCGGTCTTGGATCTTCTGTCGCCCGTTTGACTACCATACACAGGCCCCTCAGTAAAGGGCAGAATCACCTTTTTCGGTAAATAGTTTGTTAAGTAATTTCAGAATGTTGCGGTGTTTAGCCCAATCCCAGGTACACAATGCCGATTCGTCGGTGCGGAGAGGCTTCGGATCGGGTAAAAAGTCCAACGGGTTGAGGGGGAATATCGGGGCTATCCCAAGCCCGTTGTTGGCCCCTCAAAACCGTGAACGATCCATGAAACAAATTATCGATTTGGCGGGATGGCTCTCAATGGTATAAAGCTCGGTGACAGCGCTAGTTTTCAAGAACAACCTGGAGAAAGGAAGAGTCCGTTGAACTTACCGTTGGACGTGGCACGTAAACGCTTTCTCGATCATCCGGATCGGGCGACCTATCGGCGAGATTTCCTGGCTGCCTGCGTCAATGCCGGCGATCCAGACACCTTATTCCGTGCGGCCGCCGCAGTGCTGGAGCAAGATCGCATCCCGAAACAACGGGTCGAGAACTTCGGTCTCTGGCTGGTGGATGCCATCGTACAGGCAGCCCGCTCGGAGGGCGGTCTTATCGGTGCGAAGGCTTGTATCCAGGCAGCCCGCTTTTCCCTCAATCTACTCCACAATCCGGAATTCACACAGGAAGTGTTACACGAAGCCTTCCAGCTGGCCCCCGGTGCAGACACGGCGCATCAATCCATTGAACTCCTCGGAGATCATCTGCCGACCCAGGCCCAGATCGTCTGGATTGACCGCCTGATGTCCACCGAAGGAGCGACATCGGCCAAAGCACACCAGGCCGCCCGCGGAGCCCACCTTGCCGCCGATTGTGGGCGGCCCGGCCTTGCGCTCCGTTGGGCTGAGTTCGCGGCGGCACATGAGGACGAATACAACGCATTGTACGAAGAGATCCGCACCCAGGTCGATGAACTACAAGCATCGTTGGGCGACCAGATTGATGAGGCCCGCGCCGATCCCGGACGCCAAAGCCGTTCCAAGGCCCTTATGGAGCTGTCTGGGCTCATTCGAGACCTTGACCCGGGCGATCCACGAGTCCTTGAGCTTGCAAAAGAAGCCTATGAAGCGAATTCCGAGTCCAGCGATATCGTCGGTTTTCTGGATGAAATCTACGTGGATCGGAATGAACTCGAAGACCTTCTGGAACTCTATCGCGAGGTGCTGGTGGAAACCGAGAGTCGCCCCCTTCGACTCCTGGCACATCGACGTCTCTCACAGCTCTATCGAGACCCGCTGAACAATCCAGAAAAGGCGGAGATTCACCTCCAAAAGGTCCTTGCTATCGACCCCTCCGATGAGCATGCCTTCGGGGAAGTAACAAGGGTCCTGCACGAAGCAGGCGACGTGGAACGCATTATCGAGTTGCACGAGAAGGCACTCCGGCAACGTCCCGAACGAGAGCGTGCAGTCATTCTATTAGAACATGTTGGTGAGCTTCTATGGCACACCCTCCAGGACCTTGACCGCGCGGAAGACGCCTACCGACGATTACGTTCCCTGGATCCGCACAGTACCCCGGCTCTTGAGTTCTTTGAAAAGCTGTACGAGTCCACCGGTGATTATAACCGTCTTTACGCCACATTGGCGCAACGGTTGGCCCAGACCGACGAACGGGCCCAGCGGGCACAACTGGCTAAGGAAATGGCTCGTCTGGCCACCGAACATCTGGAAGATCCGACCCGGGCCCTGGAGTCCTGGAAACGCGCTCTACGCGATGCGCCGGACGATCCAGACGTGCAAGACGCGATCTCCGCGCTCTACCAGGAGACGGGGAAATGGCACGCATTGGTCGATTTCATCAATACCCAGGTCGGGACACTGCCCGATGATGAGGTAGACCAGAAGGTCGCGCTGCTCTTTCAGCTTATCGAAATCTACCAGAGTAACGAACGGATACCCTCGGAGGATATGGTCACCAAGACCTACCGACGTATCATGGATCTCAGCCCCACAAATGTGGATGCTCTGGACTCTCTGGCAGAGAAATACGAGGGGAAGAAACGTTGGCGTGACTTGATACAGGTGCTGCAACAGCGAATTGAGGTCACAGACGATGCCCTCGAACTTCTCGATTTGTTTTTGCAGGTCTCCGATCTCTGGATTGAACGCATGTCCAACCCGAGTCAGGCGATCCCATTTCTCGAACGTATATTGGAATTGGACCGCGAGAACATGGCGGTCGTTAAAAAGCTACGGGAGATCTACCGGGCTAAACATAATATCGAAAAGCTCTACGAAACCTACGAACGAGAACTTTCGCTCGAACATAAGCCCGAATCCCGGAAACGGGTCCTCATCGAATTGGCGGGGTTGGCTCAAAACCGCCTTCACGATCCGACCCGCGCCATTCGCTATTGGGAACAAGTCCTGGATATCGACCCGGAGAGCGCACCCGCACTGAGTGCCCTCTGGTCCCTGTACACACGACAGGAACATTGGGAATCACTTCTGGAGTTGTTGGGTCGCCTGCTGGGCCGGTCGGACCTCAGCCGGAAACGGCGAATTGAACTGCTAGAACGACAGGGACGTGTCTATACCGATCAACTCGAGGACCACGACCGCGCTCGCGAAATCTTCGCGGAGATCCTGGAAATTGCGCCCGCCAATACCTTTGCTCGAAACGCTCTGCGGGAAAGCTATGTTCGTAGTCGGGACTGGGCGTCATTGGAGACCTTTTTCCAGGAACGAGGCGATTGGCAGAGTTATATCGAGTTCCTCGACACCCAGTTTTCTCAGACCGAAGATCTGGAACTACAGGCCGACCTCGACCACGAGGTAGCGCGAGTCTATCAGGTACAATTGGATAATATTGTACGCGCCGGCGAACGCATGGCCGAGGCTCTCAAACGACGCCCGGATGACCTGAAGGCAGCCCGTTGGCTTCTCGAACATTGTGATACTGCCGGTCGCCTGAACGAACGTCGTTCCGTCATCGATCGGATCCTGGAACATACCGACGAGAGTCATGAGCGAGCACAGATGCTGGCGATGGGTATGGAGGTGGCGATCGAGGAAGGCGCCGCCGAACGAGCCGTTCGCTACGGAATTGAACGCCTGCTTATGGAAGCGACGGAGTATGGCTCCACTACGGACCTGGACGCTCTCCTCGAGTTGGTTGGTCAGACACGCACTGGGGCACAATTGATTGAAGCCCTTAATACCGCGAGTGAAACACTCACCGAACCTTCGGACAGGGCCCGATACCAACGGGCCGCTGCGCGCCTGGTCGACGAATACCGAAGCGATCCCAACGAGGGAATCGTTTGTTGGCAGAAGATCCTGGACAACAACCCGGACGATCGGGAAGGCCTGGATGCCCTGGAACGTCTCTTCCGCGCCGCTCGGCAATGGGAAGACCTGGAAGGTATCCTTCAGACCAAATCGAATCTGTTGGACGGCGAGGAGCAGGTATACGTTCTGAAACAACTGGCCACCCTGTACGAGGATATCCTCGACCAGAACGGGGCGGCTTTGATGGTCCTTCGTTCGGCCGAATCCGTGGCTCCCGACGACGATGATGTTCGTACCGCTATCCGACGATTGTTGCGTGCCGAAGAACGCTTTGAAGAACTCGGTATTCTGCTCGAAGAAGACGCCGAAAAGAAAGACGGTCCCGAACGAACTCGAATCCATCTTCGGCTGATTCAATTGCGCACAGGTCCTCTACACCAGCCACTTGCGGGACTGGAGCTGATCGGCGTCGTATTTGACGAGGCACCCGATTTCCGTGACCACCTCGTCGCCTCCCTTTGCGAACTGCTGGATCATCCCGAGGCAGCCCTTGAAGCGGCGCGACTCCTACGTCGCGTTCGGGAAGCGACCGGAGATGCAACCAAACTCGCCGAAGTTCTGGATACTCTGCGAACCATCGAAACCGACTCTATGGCACGGCGTGAGGCGACTTGGGCCCTGGTCGAACTCTGGGAGCGACGACTGGGTGAACCGCTCAGAGCTTTCGAACTGGTAAACGAACTGATCAGCGATTTTGGCCCCGAATTAGACCTCATCGAACGAGCCGAACGTCTAGCCCAGTCACCCGTGCTTCGAGAACGATTTCTGGATCTATTGCGATCTCTGGATGGCCAGGTTGACCTGTCCCACGAAACCATGTCGGACATACGTCACCGCCGGGCCCGCCTATTACAAGAAGATACAAGCACACGGGTAGAGGCATGTGAGGTCCTGGAGGCCCTTCTATTCGACGATCCCGAAGACGATGAGGCGGCGACAGGCCTTGAGACTCTCCTGGTCGATGCTGGGGATCCAGAGGCGCTGCTTCGATTTTATCAGGGACGTCTTGACGCCGCCTACGAGACCGACGAAAAAATCCGCCTCTACCGCCGAATGTGCGGCCTGCTTCGGGACGACCTCGACCGGCCAGAAGAAGCAGTCGATTACTATCGATCGATCCTTCTACTCGATGAAGAAAACCTCCCAGCACTTCAGGCTCTAGAAGAACTATATCGTGGGTATGAACGGTGGGAGGAGCTCCTCAAGCTTCTCGACCGGAAAGCCCTACTGGCCCCCACTCGAAACGAACGCGCGGCGTTGTTTCATGAAATGGGGCTTATTGCCCGCGATCGACTTGATGACACGCCACGTGCCATCGACGAACTACAACGCGCCATCGACGAAGACCCTGAATTTGAGGACGGTTTCGAGGCACTCGAACAACTGCTACTTCGAACCGACCTCCCCAGTCATCCGGACATTGTCCGCCGCATTATTGATTTCCTGTTGCCGCGATTCCAGGAGCAGGGCCGCTGGGAGAAGATGGTCTATCTGCACGCCATGGACGCCGAGCTTCAGGAGGATACGAGCTACCGTGCGGACCAATACGCGATCATCGGAAAAATCTGGGAGGAGCGCCTAAACAATAAAGAGCGGGCCTATGAAGCCTATCTCCGAGCCATGGAATTCAATCCGGATGCGATTGAATTCGGACAACTGGCACGTGCCGTTGCCCTCGAAACGGGACAACTTCAGCAGTATGTAACACTCGTAGAGCAACTTCTTCGAAACGGCGTCTTCCTGTCACCAGCGGAACGGCATCTTGAAGTCGGAGCCCTGTACGAACGTCATCTGAATCAACTCCAACGCGCCCAGGAAAGTTACCATAAGGTTCTGGAAATCGAGCCTTATCATCCAGAAGCGCTACGGTGCCTGGGTCGTCTGCATGGTACCCTTGAACAACCCGATCAGGAACTGGAAATCTACCTACGCCTGCTGGACCTTCTAGGTACCTCCGATGAACGAACGCAGCTACATTGGCAGATCGCCGGGGCCGCCTTGCGAAACGACTCGGTGGACCGTGCGGTAGAGTCATTATGCTATGTTGCGGACCATCCGGAACATATCGAAGCGGAACACCTCTGGGAGGCATTGAACACCCTTCGGAGCATCTACCAGGGACAGGGCAATGTCGACGACATCCGCACTGTGCTCGATCAATTGATCGAACACGCGCAGGATCCAAAAGAGAAGACAGACTTCATCGATGAAGCCGTCGAAGCGGCGGAAGACGCGGGGGACGTAGTCGCCGCTATCGAACATCAACGGCAGCGGGTGGAGCTGACACGCGATGACATCGGCGCATGGAAATTACTGGAGCGACTGCTGGAAGATGCTGGCAACTTCCCCGGATTGGCCGAGACCCTGCGGGCTGAACAGGCCCAATTTGACGATCCAACGATACGAGAGCCATGCCTTCTACGCCTGATCGATATTCTCTCCGGCCCACTTGGCGATTCGGGAGAGGCGTTGTCGTTGATCGAATCCGAACTCGGAGTGGGCGAAGTATCGCCAGGCTTCTTAGACAAACTGGCCCAGCGCCGAGAAGATCCCAATCTGTCCATCCCGCTTGGGCTTGCCTTGACCCGATATCTGGCGACCACAGATCAGGGTTGGCGCGAAGCAAATCTGTGGGAAGCGCTGCTATCCGAATCACCGGATGAAATCGATACCATCCGTGCTCACGAACGACTGATCGAACTCTATGGTGGTGAACTTGCCGACCGTGCGGGTGGCGTTCGCCATAGCGTGGCTCTGTTCGTACAAGCCCCACATAACGAAGAAATGCTCGCCTTCCTGCGCCAGGAGTTCGCCGAGGATCCCGAGTTGATTCTGACCGCAGCAGAGGCACTGGAAGAAAAACTCGCCACCGCGATTACCGACCAGCGTTCCAATGCTCGTGAATCCCTGGCCGCGGAAGTGCATCAGGCGGGAAACCTTCCCCTGGCCATCGAGCTACAACAACGTGTCGCGGACGAAGATCCATCGCGGATCAAAACCTACGACGCTCTGGCGAGTTATCTGAGAGAAGCCGAGGATTGGGACAAGCTGGCCGAGTATCTACGACAGCATTGCAATCTGGAACCGGCGCCCGATCGGCGGCAAGCCCTACTGATCGAACTGGCCGATGTCTGTTGGCACGGCAAGAACGACCTCTCCGAAGCCGAGGAAGCACTAAACCGGGTTCTCGCTGAAAACCCAGGACATAAAGAGGCCTTCGTCGAAGCACGTGCCCTGGCGATTGAACGCACCGACATGGCCGCCGAGGTCGAACTCTGCCAACAACGTCTCGATTTTGCGGACTCCGATGATGAGATGGCACTTCGTCTCGATCTGCTGAACATGCTCAGCGAACACCTCAACGACGATCAGACCGCCCTGGAACACGCGGAAACATTGCTGGCGATGCATTCGGACAACCCCACCGTGCGGAATACTCTCCTCGAATTCTGCGAACGCTCCCCTGACTCACGCCTTGTCCTCGCTCCCAGCCTTGGTGACGCCTTCGACACGGCCGACGAGGCGGAATCTGCCGATCGTTGCCTGACCCTGCTGGCCGAGATCCAAGAAGAGGATGAGCTTGCACAGACCCTACGGAAACAGCTGGCACTTCGCCGCGACCAATTGGATGATACTGTTCGAGCTCTTCAAACAAGCTATGCCCTGGTTGCTTGTCGACCAACCGACGTGATCGGTTATGACGACGCGGCCCAATTAGCCCAGGATCTGGGCGAGCCTCATATCACGGAAACAGTAACCGTTCTCGCAGCCACGGTCATGGCGAACGCCACAGCCGATTCGAACTGGGCCCCACTCGCCGTTCGGGTGGCGCGCTTCGCCGCAGAACATAAGGACCCGGTTCGAGCCGTAGAGCTGTTTCGTGCGGCGGTGGCCGCATCACCTGACGATCTCGTGATCATCGATGAAATGCTCGATTATTGTCGCGATGAGGGGCTGGACACACGGCGAGTAGAGGTCTTGAGCGAGCTGGCCGAAGATTGCCCAGACGGCGACCGCGCCATCGAACTTTTGAGAGACGCCGCCGACACTCTTCGAACACAGCTGGATGATCCGGGACGTGCAGCAATAATGCTGCAACGGATTCTAGACCGCGCTCCGACCGATATCCTCGCGCTGGAACGATTAGAAGAAATCTATCAATCGATGGACGATCCGAGCGTCCTGGAAGAACTGTATGAACACTGGCTTGGCGTGGCAGACAATGAGATCACGCGGATCGACATCAACTGGCGGTATGCGTATCTGTTGGTAGACCGCGTCAAAGATAATAATGTAGCGCTTGATCGGCTAGAGGCAATCCTGGCCCTGGATCCCAGCCATGAGGACACTATCGGTCTGCTTCGGTCCTGGGCCCGGGTAGAAAACCACAACGTCGGCCCCGAGCTGAAACGTCGTGCCATCGACATTCTGGACTATCAAACCAAATTCAAAGAAAGCGACGAGGACCACGCCGTTCTCCTACAGGCAAAAGCATTTCTCTCCAATACAGCCGAGGAGAAGGCCGACCATTTTGAGAAGCTCCTGGAGCTATGTGAAGCCACTGCCCCGGACGATGCGTTTGCCGCCGCCTGCCAAGCCTTGCAGGCCGACCCCGGACGTCAACGGATATACGAGTCACTCACGCGGCTCGCTCGTGACCTGGACCAGCAAACAGCCCTCGTGGGGATCTTGATTCAGCTTGAAAACAACGTCGACGCGCTGGACCAGAACGAAGCCTTTGAACAACTGCTCGGCGACGCGCTATGGGACCAGGATCGCTTTGAAGAGGCCGCACTTCGGTATGAGATTGTAGCCGATCTGGGTACCGCTGACGCCGCGGTTCTAGACCGGCTCGAGTCTTATCTCCGGGATCACGAACTACCCGAACGATTGAGTCGGATCCTCAGTCAGCGCGCGGAGCAGGAAACAGACTCTGAAAAACGGGCAACAGTTCTTCGAGAATTGGGCCGAGTCCAATTTGAACAACTTGGTCAGCTGGAGCTGGCCCGGGAATCTCTATTACGAGCACGCCAGGATGTGCCGAATGACCGTGCGGTGTTTGAGCTGGCTGAAACAGTCCTCAAAGCACTCGACGACATGCCGGCTCTGGAGGAAATCTATCGGGCGGAAATCCCCAATACGACAGACGGTGAGGAAGCGATCCGACTGCAACTCGCCATGGCCCAGACTCTCGATCATGGACTGGACCGCCCCGTGGAAGCCGCCGAATACTACGAAGCTGTACTGGCGACGCATCCGGAAGACACGGAATTGACCCAGATCCTCGACCGCATCTACACCGACTCGGAACGCTGGGAAGAACTACTTGTCATTCTGAAGCACAGCCTGACGCAGACCGATGATATGAATATCCAGACCGCAATCCATCTCCGATTGGGGACCATGCTATGGGCCAGCCTGAATCGGCATGAGGAGGCCCTGGATTATTTGCGTCTGGTCTTAAGTCGCAACGCCACGGATGCAACCGCCATCAATACACTCGAAGAGCTGCTTGAGACCGGCGCGGTTCCGGTCATTCAAGTGGCGAGTCTTCTTGAACCCGCATATGAGGAACTCGGCCAGACCGACTCTCTGATCGAGTTATTGTACAAAGAACTCGACGAAGTCACGACTGCGACCTCAGGAATCGAAATACGAATTCAGCTCGCCGAACTCCTGGAAAATAAAGAGGATAAGGTGGAGGAGGCCTTCCAACAACGGATCCTGGCAATCGCCGGCGGGGCCGACGTAGACCACCAGTTGGAGCAACTGAAAACACATGCCCATGAAACCATCTCCATGGACCAGCTCGCCAAGGCCCTACGCGAAAATATGGACGATGTAGCCAATCCACAATTACGTATCCGGTTACTTCACTACACAGCCGAACTGCTGGAGACCGAAATTCATAGCCTTCCCCAGGCTACGGAGTTGCTGGAACAGATTCGTATGGAGCACCCGGGCGATGCCAAAGCACTGACGGCCTTGCGACGGATCTACGACGAGATGGGAGAAGTCGATGCCCTGGTCGATGTGATGGCAGCTCTTGAGGGTGCCAAGGGATCCGACGATCCAGCGGGACGCGTGGACCTGATGGTGGAACGTGCCACTTTGCAACATCGTGTCCTCAACAACAGTCACGAAGCTGCGATGCTTCTCCGAACAGCTCTGATGGAACGCCCCGAACATAGTGGTGCCATCGATCTGCTGGAAGAGCTCGCTCAGGATCCAGAGGTCTTCCCCATCGCACGAGAAACACTCGAGCCCCTCTTTCGAGAACGCGCGGATACATATCGGCTGGTACGGCTCTATGAGTCGGGCGCTGCGGTCCAGGACACACCCGAGGTGCGCGCCGATCTATATCGACGGGCCGGTGAAGTTCTGTCGGAACACAACGAAGATCCACTCCGGATACTCACGTTATTCCTGGACTCACTCAAGAATTATCCATTCCAGGAAGAACTGCTCCACCAGACCCTGCGACTCACGCAGGATTGTGATGCCTATGAATATGCAGAGGCGCCATTACGAGAGCTCCTCGACGCGGGTCTGGCTCCCGACGATGAAGTGGCCATCCGCGAGGTTCTGGTGAAGATGGCTGTAGACGATACCGACAGTCTCCGGACGGAGTGCCGAAATATCCTCGATCTCAAACCGGACCGCCTGGATATTATCGAACGTCTGTTGAGCATGGCCCACGCCCAGAAGGACCAACAGGAAATTCTGGAGTTATGCCAGATGAAGCTGGATTTACCTCTGGATCAAGCCGGCCGCATCGAATCGTTGCGAGCTGCGGCCCTGGCGGCGCAGGCGCTCGGACAGACCGATGATACCGAAACGTTCTGGCAGGAACTTCTCGTGGTGGATCCGGACGCTGCCGATGCTCTGGCTGCCCTCGAGACGATCTACGATGAACGAGACGATCACCAGGCATTGGTGGAGATCCTTGATCGTCGGGTTGAACTCTGTCGAGGTACCGAGGCATTCGTTGAGATCAAGATTCGTCTGGCAGAACTTCGTACCCGCTATCTCGAAGATCATGCGACCGCGTCGGCAGATCTTGAAGACGCCCTGGCCGAAGAATCCGAACGCTACGATATCATCTTGATGTTGGCCGACTGCTACCGGACTCTCGACCTTCACCGACGTCTATATGAACTCCTCGGTGCCAAGGCCGACGACTGCCCGGACGAAGCACAACGACTCCAGATGATTAGCGAATTGGCGGGCCTGGAGCACAAACGCTTTTCGAAAACGGACGACGCCATCACCCATTACCTCCAGGTGCTGGCGATCAACCCGGGTCATGACGAAGCGTTCTCGGGGCTTCGAGATGTCTATTCCGACATGGGTCAATCGGAGGAACTTCTAGTCCTCTTGAGAACTCGTCATAAAGGAACGAAAGACGATGTGGAACAGGGGCAGCTGCTATCCCAGATTGTATCTCTACGGATTGAGAACGGTGACCGCGATCCATCCCTTATTACAGATCTGGAGGAGATTCTTCGCCTGGATCCAGAAAACACCTCCGCCATGCAACATCTGGGAGATCTTAAGAGTGAACAGGGAGATCACAGCGGCGCCTACGATCTGTATCGCCGTTGTCTGAACATCGCCACAAATCCGCTGGAACGGACACAGTTCCGCAGACGCCTCGGTATCCTTTGCGCGGGAGAACTCGAACGCCCGGAGGAAGCTCTAGAGCACCTGGAACTGGTCAATGCCAACTCCCCCGATGACATCCACGTATTCCAGATGGTGGAATCTCTCTACGGTGAACAACATGGGTATGCCAAGCTCATCGGCCTCTATGAAACGCGCCTTGAACAAGAACTCAATGCAACCGAACGTGTTGAATTAATCGCCCGATTAGCTCGGCTCTATCTGGTCCATGAATCGGATGATGAGGCCTTCATGAACTGGGTAGAGCAAGGTCGAGAGCTCCGTCCCGACCATCCCGAGCTTGTAAAACTGCTCATTCAGTTTTACGAGGCTCATAAGAATACCCGTGAATTGGTACCTCTCCTTTCCTGGTACGTGAATTATCTGGAAGCCCGTCGAGAGCTGAACCAGGCCGCCCAGTATGCGCACCAGCTGGCCCGCCATCATATTGACGACAACAACTGGAATGAAGCCGCCGTATATGCGCGGATGGTCAACCGATATGCTCCGAATGATGTCGAGGGAGTGATCCTCCTGGGAGAAGTCCTCGAACATACGGAAGAATGGGAATTGGCGCGGAAGCTGTACGAACAAGCGCTTCAATTGCCGGAAGAGCCTGACGATGTTGAACTCCGTACCGAGGTGCTCTATCGAGTCGCTCATACCTCAAACAAGCTAAACGAAACTGCTAAGGCTCTGGATTGTCTTCAACGCTGCCTGGAACGAAACTCTTCGCACGAAAAAGCAAAGACACTTGCTCAAAATCTATCATAACGGCATGGTAGGGACCCTACTCTAATCCTCTGGAGACCAAACAGTAATGTCGCGGTTTAAGATATTTCTCATCTTCGTAGTCTGTGCAGTCCTGACCACGATCCTGAGCTTGATGGTATTGGACAACCTACCACAAGAATCCCGCGACGAACGCACCCGCGAAATCGCGTTGGCTGGCCCCAGCCTGCAAACGTCGCTCGACCTTGTCATGCTGCGGCTCAAGCAAGCCAGCCACGAGATCAACCGAAGTACGGTCCCAGCCTATCTACGGACATTCAGTGAATACCGCGAAGATCTTGAACAGTTGGAAAGAAGCCTCGATCAGATGTACCCCGAGCGCAACGCCCAGGCGAAAGAACGCCAGAATGTGGTTCGGGGAAAAAAGGCATTGTTGACTCAATTCAGTGAACGGCTGGCAAAGAACGTAGAGATCAGTATTGGTAACGGCTACTTCCAACGTCTTTGTGGCCCCAGCTGTAGCGGGTCCAAGGCTCAGGTAGAGATAAAAAAACTGCGGAAGGCCTGGCGAAAAGAGCAAGAGGATATTCTCATTAAATGTGCATCCTTCTCGGTAAATAAATGTGCCCATGACCTGGCTCATGCGCCTCTCGACCAATTCTGGAAGTCCTTCCAGGAACAGGACGCCGTCACTCCCTATATTCAACTGCTTCGCATCATGGATACCCGGGGGGTCGGACTTGCCGATCTCAAGCAGATTCAATGGGGACCTGATCTGCCGGCCGCGAAAGAATTCGGAACAAGGGACCCCACCATCCGACGCGTCAACGTCAATCCAAAAAGTTGTTGGGACGGATGCATCGGGGTCGTACCTTCTGAGCAACAGGACGCCTCACGCCGCTTCCTGGTGAGTTCAACTCCTATTCTTTTCGGAGAGGAGCCCCTGGGCGCCTTCATGAGCGGCATCGAATTGACCCGGGATTTCGCCAAATACCTGAAAACCTCGGTACGACTCGACGTGGTACTGGCCCTACGAACTGGCGCCGACAAACCGGAGTTTCTAGCCTGGACCCTGAAGAATGAGGACGCGCATCTGGAGATCAAGCGGTCCATCGCTTCGGGCGCAACACTCTGTGGTGCGTCACAGAATACCTACACATGCCATATCCTGAAAGTAGAAACATCGGAACCGCAGACCTACTTCTACATGGTCGGAGCTACCGATTTTAAAGGCGCAGAAAAGCAGGCCTCAAGTCTACGATCGACCCTTTTACTAGCCTTGTTTATCCTCTTTGTGCTGGGGCTTATCTTCGGCGTCGCCATGTTGTGGCAAACGGAACGTGAATACGAAATCATCGATCAGGGAATCCACGAGATCATGGCCGGTGACAAGGATTACGAATTCCCGTTCGACCTCGAGAAGAAGACGATGGCGAACAGCATGGCGCAGTCGATGAATATCATGTTGGCACTGCTTCTAGGGCGACCGGTTCCAGATGAGGAGGTCGACGACGAACGCTGGGGACGCCTTCTCGTCGAGCAGGCCGATGCCCTGGAGTCCGGAGCCAAGACCGAGGACGAGCTGTCCGACGAACCCGTCGACGCCTACTACAAAAGAACCTATCAGGAATATCGCCAGGCGCGGGTAACGGTCGGCGAGGATGTAAGCGAGCTGACATACGTGAACTTCGTCGAAAAACTGGCTCGACTTGAAAGCCGCCTGAAGGGAACCAACGATGCTCGAATGGTTCGTTTCAATGTGACTCTTCAGGAGGAACGCGTCGTGCTGACGCCGGTGTTCATCAACTGACGGTGGGGTGGGCTGTATCCATGCGTCTGGGGCATTGGATTCCATGACGCAATTCGATACGAAAACAACGCGTGGATTGTACACCGGGCAAATTATGGATGCCTGGCGCGCACACTGTGCTAGCAGTCCCGGCCAAGAGCACTTGAATGCGTTAATGCCCTGCGAAAATGAGGGAGAGCGATTGATCCGTGCCCACCGCATGGGCGAGGCTCGCTCCCTATTTGTGGCAGGCAAGGCCCCGTCATTAGGTGCATTGGTCCAGGTCGACGAAATTGGCTTGGCTCTTCGTGCCGGCAAGCTGGTCAACGCCGAAGAGTTATTGAACATTTCTACGATTTGCCTGGCTATTCTGGGCCTGAGAACGCACCTCTCGGAGCAGGCTGAGGACGCACCTATATTGGCGGCCGAGGCAAACCAGCTACCCGATCTAAGCTTCCTGGCGAACGCCATCGGACATGCGATCGATCCAGCGGGAAAGATCTTCGACGACGCCACGCCAAATCTGAAATCTCTCCGCAAAAGCGAGCGTTCTCTTCATCAGCAACTTCGTCGTCGTACCGAACAGCTTGTCCATGGGGTGGAGAGCAACGAATCGCTCCAGGACGAGTATTATACCCTTCGCAATGACCGTTATGTATTACCGGTACGGGCCGACGCTCGTAATCAGATTCGGGGTATTATCCATGGACGATCCGGCACCGGTCAGACGGTATTTATTGAACCCGAGGAGCTGATTGAGCCCAACAATCAGCTGAATCTGATTCGCGTGCAAATCGCGCAAGAGGAGACCGCCATCCTTCGGGAGCTGGCCCATGTGGTCAATGACCAGTTCGACATCTTGACTATCGGCATCCAAATCGCCGCCGAGATGGATTGTTGGTTCGCTGGAGGCCGATTCGCAGAAGCCTGGGATCTCGTGCCGGCCACAACAGGCTCCCATCCTGGTGATATTCACCTGAAGAACGCGCGGAACCCCATCCTGATGCTCCAGAACAAAACGGTCGTCGCGAATGATATCGATTATCCCGCCGACCACGGCTGGCTGGTGATATCCGGAGCGAACGCGGGCGGAAAATCCGTCTCATTGAACACCATTGGGACCATGGCCTGGATGCACGCATTTGGCCTGCCGCTGCCCGCCGGGAAAGGGTCCGTTCTACCCCTTTTCCCTATGGTCTCTGCCGTCATCGGCGACCAACAGAATATAAACCAGGATCTGAGCACCTTTACGGGCCATATTGAACGTATTCGAACCCTTAGCGAGGACGTCTTGCCTGGATCGCTGGTTCTTATCGACGAGATCATGGATGGAACCGATCCCGACCAGGGAGCAGCCCTGGCCCAGGCGGTCATCGAAACCTTGAACGCCAAAGGTCTTGTGGGGGCCGTCACGACCCACTTTCCGCAACTCAAGGTCTTTGGCCAGACGCAGGCGGGCATCGCCAATGCACGCGTTGTCTTCGACACAAGCGAAAACCGGCCCACCTATGGACTGGAGATCGGCAACCCCGCCGACAGCGAGCCGTTTCTTATCGCCCGAAACGCCAAACTCGACGCCACAATTGTCGACCGTGCACTGGACATCATGGGCCCTGAATGGAAGGCCGCTGAACAACTGAAGATTAAGTTGGGGGCTCGTGAACAGAGCCTGGTGGAGCGCGAACAGGCGCTCGAAGCGGTCGAAGCGGAGATAAAACAGCTTCGTCAGGAGGTACAGCGACAAAAAGAAAGCCTTGAAACCGAAGCACAGAGCTTCGTCCGACAAGCCGCCAGTCGGACTCTGCAACGGCTGGATTCCGCCTTCGACGATGTTCGCACTGTGGTCCGAGAACTACAAAGCCAACCGGATAGCTCGAAGGCCGAATCCACCCGAAAAAAGCTGCTTGCGGTACGAGCGGAGGTCGAACAGATCCTTATAGAACAGACAGAGGGGCCCTCCGAAGAATCCAGTCTGACTCCTGTCCGTAGCCCGTTGGAAGTCGGTATGCGCGTTTATATCAAAACCCTGGCGCGAGACGGGATCATCGAATCGATTCTGGATGACCAGATCCAGCTACTCGTGGGTAGCCTTCGGTTGAAAACAAGTCCCGATGACCTCTACAATCCGTCTTCTTCTCCGTCCTCCTCCAAGAGGACCAGCGGCAACCCCGGCAAGGTGGGGACCGATCTAGCGGGCTCTCCTGTACGCGAAACCGAGATTGATCTTCGAGGACAGACGGTCGAAGAAGCTCTGGAAGCACTTAACCGTTGTATGGACCAATGTCTGTTGGCGGGGCAGAACGAACTTCGTATCATCCACGGACATGGTACGAACCGTCTAAAAAAGGCCATACGAAAGCATCTATCCCAAAGCCCGTATGTCGATTCATTTGCGGCCGAAGACGAAGAAAGCGGTGGTGATGGAGCGACACATATATGGTTTGATCGAACAACTGCAGTAAAGCCCGAATAATCATAGCTTTGCATCGGTTTGAATTTTGTGGGATGGCTCTCGCCGGGTAGACTGGTGGGAATTCAAGAATTTTTCGTATCCAACGCAATCGCATTACGCATCATAATGACTGTCCTAAGATTCAGCTGTAGTCTTTTCTTTGTTTTCCTGGTGGCCGGGTGCACAGATACGGGACCATCGACCGGCTCTGGCAACGCCCGGGAAGCAACACCGCCCAAGCCCGTCGCGGAGTTGGCCCAGGAGCTTCGTGTACAAGATCTCGACTTGTCTCGTCATCGCAACGACCTGAGCAGTGCATGGCGCTCGGAATTCACGACCTTCATCAAGACCCAGGGACGATTTCAACGGCCCCTTACCCAACTCTACGAAAAGCTCGGTTATCGCCCGTTTTTTGCGCTGGATGAGAGTCTTGATGAGAAGAGCTTTTTAGCCCTGACAACATTTCTGCAGGGAATCGGAGAACAAGGGATCGATCCGGACGCTTATACGACGGAAACCCTGGAGACACTCGCAAAGGGGTACCGAGAGGTTGCTGCTGAATTAGAGGACACGACTGACAAACAGAAGCAGCGTCTGCAGGCCAGCCCCGCCGAACATCAGTTGGTGCAATTACTGCGAGAGGGACTCCCCGAACAGCTGGAGATAGCACTTCAAAATCGGGGTCTTTCGGACGAACTTATGAGCTCGGTTGGTGCGGTTATCGATCTGGAGGTTCTTCGCCTGCAGACCGAGCACCACCGCAGGGGTCAGCTGGCCCGGCTCGATGCCCTGATGGTCCGTAATGTCATGCAGGTGCTGCTCGATTTTCGGCTCGTGAAACGGGCCCATCCATTTCAATCGCTGAATCATCTGAACCGGGCTCCCGACTACTATGCAGACAAACTCGTTCGGATGATGTTTCCATCCGAAATACCGGAAGAGGTGGCCGTAGAACCCACCGGAGCCGATGCCACTGAAACCCCGGAGCCGACTGAAGAGACCAAGCCCCCCCTGGCACCACTCCCCGCCCTGTCCCGAGACCTTGATCCACAGGCAAATCTGGCAGACTTCCTGGCGGCACAGGAACCACATATCCCGCTCTATCAGGGCATGAAAAAGGCCCTGCAGGACTACCGCGCTCTGGCAGAACGCGCCAAGGACGAGTCACCCCCAACCCTGCCGACCCGACGCACAG
>Ga0310121_10000903_pt1 | contig 31509 bp, 28 predicted proteins | sample CB27_Tmax_986_MG_FD_203504 | JGI IMG/M metagenome (GOLD analysis project Ga0310121, IMG submission 203504) | Marine microbial communities from Western Arctic Ocean, Canada - CB27_Tmax_986 | ecosystem: Environmental > Aquatic > Marine > Oceanic | place: Canada: Western Arctic Ocean | collected... | reverse complement strand
GAGGAATCCCGGCGGGCTGTAGACGCCCATCCCGCCGGTGTTGGGGCCCTCGTCCCCGTCGAACGCGCGCTTGTAGTCGCACGAGAACGGCATCGGCGCGACGACCGAGCCATCCACGAATGCCATTGCGCTCGCTTCCAGCCCCACCAGCCGCTCCTCAATCACGATCGAGGCCGACGCCGCCCCGAACATGCCGCCCAACATCTCGTCCACCGCAGTGTGAGCTGTTCGCGAGTCGCTCGGGACGATGACACCCTTGCCCGCGGCCAGCCCGTCGGCTTTGATCACTGGCGGCGCGCCCCCGAATTCGTTGATGAATGCGTGGGCGGGTTTCGGTTCGTTGAACGTCTGCGCCGTCGCGGTTTGTACCCCCGAGCGGATCATGATTTGCTTCGCGAACCACTTCGACTCTTCCAGCCGCGCGGCCGCCCCGCTCGGACCGAAGGCCGGGAAGCCTGCCGCGGTTAGCGCGTCGACCATGCCCCCAGCCAACGGATCTTCCGGTCCCACTGCCACCAGGCCGATTTTTTCTTGTCGCGCGGCCTCGACGACTCCGTCGATGTCTGTCGCGGCCACGTCCAGATTCGTTCCGAGTGCCGCGGTGCCGGCGTTCCCCGGCGCGCAGAAGACCTGATCGACGCGCGGGCTCTTCGCGATCGCCCACGCCATCGCGTGCTCGCGCCCCCCGCCACCGACGACTAGGATGCGCATCCCGTGTTCTCCCTCAGTTCTGTGCGTCGCGCTATTCCCACTCGATCGTGCCGGGCGGCTTCGAGGTGATGTCGAGCACCACGCGGTTCGCCTCCGGCACCTCGTTGATGATCCGGTTCGACGCCCGTGCCAGGACGTCGTACGGCAGTCGTGCCCAGTCGGCCGTCATCGCGTCCTCGGCGGTCACGGCGCGCAGCGCCACAACGTAGCCGTAGGTGCGTGCGTCGCCTTGCACGCCGACGGAGCGTGTGTCGGTCAGGATCGCGAACGACTGCCAGAGTTCGTGGTAGAGATTCCCGGCCTCGATCTCGTCACGGAAAATCCAGTCGGCGCTGCGCAGGATCTCCAACTTCTCGCGCGTCACCTCGCCGATGATTCGGATCGCCAGACCCGGCCCGGGGAACGGCTGGCGGAAGACCATCTTCTCCGGCAGGCCCAGCTCCAACCCCACCTGTCGCACCTCGTCCTTGAACAGGTAGCGCAGCGGCTCCACCAAGCTGAATTGCATGTGCTCCGGCAGCCCACCCACGTTGTGGTGCGATTTGATCGTCGCGGTCACGCCGTCCTTGCCGCTGCCGGCGCTCTCAACGACGTCGGGGTAAGTGGTCCCTTGCACCAGGAAATCGACTTTGCCCAGCTCGTTCGCCTTTTCCTCGAACACGGCGATGAACGTTTCGCCGATCCGCTTGCGCTTCGTCTCCGGGTCGGTCACGCCCGCCAGCTCTTCCAGGAACGTCGAGATCGCATCGACATGCTGCAGATCGATCGAGAGATGCTCGCGGAACGTCGAGACGACGCGCTCCGGCTCCTCGCGCCGCAAGAGCCCGTTGTCGACGAAGATGCACGTCAACTGATCGCCGACCGCCTCGTGCACGAGCGCCGCCGCCACCGCGCTGTCGACGCCGCCGCTCAGCGCGCAAATCACCCGGCCTGTTCCGATCTGCTCACGAATCCGCCCCACCGACTCCGCCACGAAGTTCGCTGCCGTCCAGTCCCCGCGGCAGCCGCAAACGTCGATCACGAAGTTGCGCAGCAACTGTGCACCGTCGGGCGTGTGCACGACCTCGGGGTGGAATTGGATCCCGTAGATCCCGGCGTCGTTGGCCATCGCCGCGATGGGGATCGTCTCGCTCGATGCGAGAGGCCGGAACCCGGGAGGTAACTCGGACACTCGATCGCCGTGGCTCATCCAGACCGGCATCGCCTCGGGCAGGTCATGCAGCAGCTGCGCTCCCACGTCGTCGCGCGCCTCCGCCCCGCCCGCGCTGTGATGGATCACTGCGTGGCCGAACTCGCGCTGCGCCTCCGCCGTGACCAGGCCGCCCAGGTCCTGCGCGATGCTCTGCATTCCGTAGCAGATGCCAAGGATCGGCAGACCGCTGTCGTACACCCAGGCCGGTGGGCGCGGCGCGTCCTCGTCGCGCACCGACGATGGGCCACCGGAAAAGATCAGCCCCTTGGGGTTCAATGCCTCGACGCGCTCCCGCGACGCCGTGTGCGGCAGCAGCTCGCAGTAGACGTTCAGCTCACGCACTCGACGCGCGATCAGCATCGTCGTTTGGCCCCCGAAGTCGAGGATCACGATCGTTTCGTGCGATTCGGAATCGTCGGGCGGCGTCGTGGATGGTTCAGAGCCCGGGCGGCCGCCCTGCCGCTCCTCCGCGACTTCCAGGTAGCCTGAGACCTCAAGGTCGTCGGTTGTGCGGATGCGGGAGCGAACGGCGGGTTCGTCGGTCAACGCCTGCTCGGCCTTCTAGCGGCGACGTTGGGGCCCTCGTCAGGGACCACGCTGCCTCTTTCAGGGATCTGGTGTATCGCAGGTGTATACTCGCGTCAAGAACAGTTGTCCTAACGTTGTGGCCTACACGATATTCGGCGACCCTCTGTGCAGAGTCCGAGCCTCTGAACGTTCAACCGGCCGGTCGGAGCGCGCCTGATGGATCACCGAGCGGACCTCCTCCCCCTCGCCCAGCAAGGCGCCCAGGCGTTGCGCGACGGGCGGCTGGTCGCCATCCCCACGGACACGCAGTACGCTCTCTCGGTACTTGCCCATCGCGGCGGCGCCGTCATGCATTGTTACGCCCTCAAGGGCCGCCCCGACAGCGAAGCGATGCCGATCTTCCTCCCCTCGATCGACGCGCTGGACACCGTCGCGACCGACTTCGGCGACGGTGTGCGTGAGCTTGCCGCCGCCACCTGGCCCGGCGCTCTGACGCTGATCCTGCCGCGCAACCCGAGCTGGGAATCGCTGGCCGTGCCCAGCAAGACTGTGGCGGTTCGCATCCCCGATCACCCGCTCACGCTGGCGCTGCTCGACGAAATCGCAGAGCCGATCACCGGCAGCTCGGCCAATCGCCACGGCGAACCGGCCGCTCTCAACGCCGAGGAGGTTCGTGCCGCCTTTGGCGACGAGGTCCTCGTCCTACCCGACGCCGGACTGCTGCCCCAGGGCGTGGCCTCGACTATTCTCGACTGCGTCGGCCCTGAACCGCGCGTCGTCCGGGCCGGTGCGCTGTCCGAACTCGACGTCGATCGGTTGCTGGCGGAGTATCTCCTCACAACCGCCGGCTAGCGTCGACGCCCGATGGAGTCGATATCGCGACGCGTTCCAGCGCGGGCAATAAGTAGATGACGAAACGCAGCGTTCGCGACCTCTCCCTGCAAGGCAAGCGCGTGCTGCTGCGCGCCGACTTCAACGTTCCCCTGCGCGCCGGACCCGACGGCGCTGCCGAAGTGGCCGATGACACGCGCATCCGCGGCGCGCTGCCCACCGTGGAGTACTGCATCGACCAGGGAGCCAGCGTCGTCGCCTGCTCCCATCTCGGCCGCCCCAAGGGCGACGTCGACGAGGCGCTCAGCCTCGCCCCCATCGGCAAGCACATGGGTCGCCTGCTGTCCCGCCCAGTACAGACCGCTGCCGACTGCGTTGGGCCCGAAGTCCAGTCGCTCGTCGAGGCGCTCCAACCCGGCCAGGTGCTGCTGCTCGAAAACCTTCGCTTCCACGCCGAGGAAGAAGCCAACGACGCGGGCTTCGCAGCGCAACTCGCCTCGCTGGCCGACGTCTACGTCAACGACGCCTTCGGCGCGGCGCATCGCGCGCATGCATCGACTGAAGGTGTCGCGCACCTTCTCCCGGCTGCCGCTGGGCTTCTCCTCGCTCGCGAACTGGAGGCGCTCGGTTCCGTCTTCGCGGACGATGCCGGAATCCGCGCCGTCGTCAGCGGCGGCGCCAAGGTCAGCACGAAGCTCGCCCTGCTCCGCTCCGTCGTCGAGCATGCGCGCGTCGTCTGCATCGGCGGCGCCATGGCCAACACCTTTCTGCTGGCGGAGGGCGTCGACATCGCCGAGTCGCTGGCCGAGCCGGAAATGGTCGACCAGGCCCGCGAGATCAAGGCGGCCGCGGCCGCGTCGGGCTGCGAATTGCTGCTGCCGCTCGACGCCATCGTCGCTCGTAGCCCCGACGCTCCGGCGCGGGCTCGCCCGATCGACCTAGCCGACGAGCACGTCCCTGCCGGTCACGCCATCCTGGACATCGGTCCGCGCACGATAGAGAACTTCAGCGCCGCGCTGGCACAGGCCGACACGGTCGTCTGGAACGGCCCGCTCGGCCTCTTCGAAAATCCGGCCTTCGCAGGCGGCACGCGTGCACTGGCCCAGGCCATCGCCGAGCTCGATGCCCGTACGATCGTGGCCGGTGGTGAAACCGCGCAAGCTGTAATTGAAGCTGGCGTCGCCGATCGCATAGATCACATCAGCACCGGCGGCGGCGCTGCCCTAGAACTGCTCGAAGGGCGCGAGCTTCCTGGCGTCGCGGCCCTGCCGGAGGCAAATGCGGAGTTCGACTCCTGAGCCATACAGCCTGACTCAGCCAGCCAGAGGGAGACCACCATGGCATCACGCACCCCGATCAGCGCCGGCAACTGGAAGATGAACCTCAGCAACGACGAGGCCGACGCTCTCTGCGCCGGACTGGCCGGGATCGACGAAATCAGCGGCGTCCAGGTCGTGCTCGCCCCCGGCTTCCTCCAGTTGGGCCGCGTCGCGTCTGCGTTCGAAGGCCAGCGCGTCGGAGTGGCGGGCCAGACCATGCACGAGGCTGACAGCGGTGCCTTCACGGGCGAGGTCAGCCCGGTCCAACTGCGCGAGTCGGCCGACTGGGTGATCCTGGGCCACTCTGAGCGCCGCCAATACTTCGCGGAGACCGACGCCGGTCTGCACGACAAGGTTGTCGCTGCCCTGGAGCGCGGCTTGCAGCCGATCTTCTGCGTTGGCGAGCAGGAGGAAGAGCGCGAGCTCAATCGCACGGAGGCGGTCATCAAGCGGCAGATGGACGCTCTGCAAGGCGTCGACATCCCGTTGGGCTTCGTCGTTGCCTATGAACCTGTCTGGGCAATCGGTACTGGTAAGGCCGCCAGCGAGGCGGAGGCGCAGGAGGCCTGCCAGTATCTGCGGCAACTGCTCGTGCACCTGGCCGGCCGCGAGGTCGCCGACTCCTGTCGCGTGCTCTACGGCGGATCGGTCAAGCCCGACAACGCGGAGACGCTGGCCGCGCAGCCTGATATCGATGGTGCCTTGGTCGGCGGCGCCGCGCTGGACGCGGAGTCGTTCCTCGCCATCACGCGCGCGATCGCGCAGACCGGTTAGCGACGAGCCGATGCCAAAGCCGACGACGCCGATCGCGCCCCTGGTGGCCATGGTCGGATACACCGCGAGCGGCAAGACGGGCTGGGGCATCGATCTCGCCGAAGCGCTCGACGGCGAAGTGATCGGCGCCGACAGCCGTCAGGTCTATCGCCAGCTCGATATCGGGACCGCCAAACCCACGCTCGACGAGCGCGCTCGCGTGCCCCACCACTGCATTGATCACGTCGACCCCGCCGAGCAGTACCACCTTGCCCGCTACCTGCGCGACGCCCGGGCCGCCGTCGAAGATGTCGGATCGCGCGGCAAGCGTGCGATCCTGGTTGGTGGGACCGGTCAGTATGTCTGGGCGCTGCTGGAAGGCTGGAGCGTGCCCGAGGTCGAGCCGGACCTCGCCCTGCGTGAGGCGCTCACGGCGGAGGCAGAACGCGACGGCGCGGCCGCTCTTCATGCCCGGCTCGCGGAGATCGACGCGACCGCCGCGCGGCGCATCCACCCCAACAACGTCCGGCGCCTGATCCGCGCCTTGGAAGTCCATCAACTGACGGGCCGCCCTATCTCCGACTGGCACGAAGAGCGCCATCAATTCGAAGTCACAATCGTCGCGCCCGACATTGAGCTAGAGCGCATCGACCGTCGGATTGCATCCCGCGTCGACGCGATGTTCGCCGCGGGGCTCGTCGCGGAGACAGAGGCGCTGCTCGCCGAAGGACTCGAACCTGAAGTGCCGGGGCTGCAGAGCATCGGCTACAGCCAGGTCGTTCAGTACCTGCTCCCAAGCGCGGCGCCCGCCCCCTCACTCGACGAGACGATCGAGGCCGTCAAACTGGCCACCCGCCAACTCGCTCGCGCCCAGGCCAAATGGTTCCGTCGCGACGATCCGCGCATCCGCTGGTTTCCCACCCCCCAAGCGGCGCTCTCCGTGCTCGGCGGCTGACCGGTTTCCCCGCCTCGAAGCAACTACACTTGGCCCAAGCAGCCCACGCCGCAGGGAGTCGCCATGACCACCACGCTCTATACCCTCCAAGAGTTCGTGCGTGACGCGCAGGAGGTCGCCGCTCGCCGGCAGGCTCCCGACGACACCATCGCGAATCTCCTCGGCCCGCTGGAGCGCATCATCGCCCGCCCCGACTGCCTAGCCGACTTCGATGGCAACGACGATCCCGACCCGGATAAGGGCTTCGTGATCCACCGCTCCGACGACCTGACGGTGCTCGCCGTGGTCTGGCCCGAGGGCAGCAGCGCCCCGATCCACAACCACAACGGCTGGGCGATGGAGGGTGTGATCAGTGGCCTTGAGCTGAACCACAACTACACCCGCGTCGACGACGGCACCAAGCCTTGGCATGCTGACCTCGAGCAGCGTGACGCCACCCGCATAGCGGCCGGCAACACCACGTTCCTGCCGGAACCGCCGGCCGATATCCACGCCGTGGAGATCCCCGAGGGCAAGACGCTCGCGATCCACCTCTACGGCCTGGACCTGCTCAAGCAGTGGCGTTACCGCTTCGACCTCGAGACTGGCAAGGTCACGCCCTTCCACGCCCGCACGACCGCGTAGTGTGTTTGCTGCGCGGCGACCGCGACTGGTTGGGACGGCCCGCCCGCCGCGTTTGCGGTCGTCGCGAGCAAACCCTGGTGAGAACGGGACCCGATCCAGTTAATAGACGACGCCCGCGGCGACAAGCTCCGTCAGCTCATCCTCGCTGTATCCCATCACCTCGCGATAGACGTAGGTGTTGTGCTCCCCCATCAACGGCGCTCCTTGACCCGGCCGTGCCCGCGTCTCCGACAGCCGGTATGCTGCCCCGTCGTACGTCATCGGCCCGATCACCGCGTGATCCGTCTCCCACCAATGCCCCCGATGCAGCAGCTGCGGGTCGTGCTGGATGTCCCCCACGGTCGCGACGAGATGCGCCGCCACGGCGCGCGCCTGCAACGACTCCTGCACCGCGTCCGCCGCCAGGCTGGCCGTCCAGTGCACGATCCCGGCTTCCAACTCGTCCTCTCGGCTCAGCCGGCCGTCCGCCGTCCGCAGACCTTCATCCGCCGCCCAGTCCTCCCGCCCCAATTCCTCGCAGAGCGCCAGCCATTCCTCGTCCGACGTGACCGCGATGGCGCACCAGCGGTCCTCGCCGGTGCAGGGGAAGACGCCGTGTGGAGCGTGTTCCAGATGCCGGTTGCCCAGCGCAGCTGCCTCGCGGCCGGTGTTGAGATAGTCCAACAGGGCGGCATCGAGACCGTAGGTTGTCGCCTCGAGCTGCGAGAGGTCGATGTACTGACCCTCCCCCGTCCGCCGTCGATGATCGACGGCGGCCAACAGCGCCGCCGCCGCGATGTGCGTCGCGAGCCAGTCCGTGTAAGCCACGCCGGTCCCCACAGGCGCGCGGTCGGGCCAGCCGGTCAGGCCCGTGATCCCGGCCGTCGCCTGCAGGATCAGGCCGAAACCGCGGAACGCCTCATGCGGGCCGCCCTGCCCCTCCATCGACATCGAGATCATGATCACGTCGGGCCGCACGGCCCGCACCGACTCGTAGTCGAGGCCGACCTCCTGCATGAAGCCGGGCGTGAAGCTCTCGGTCACGATGTCGCTCTGCGCGATCAGGCGCTTGGCCGCCTCTACCCCGCCCGGCTCACGCAGGTTGATCTGCGCGGCCAGCTTGTCGCGATTATGGTTCGCGAAATACGCGCTGCGATCCAAGCCTTCCACGTTCGGAGCCAGCGGTCCGCTCGATCGGAACGTGTCTGTGCGCAGCGTCGATTCCACCCGGATCACTTCTGCACCGTGCCAGGCGAGCTGCTGCGCCGCGTTCGGCCCCACCCCTACCCAGGAGAAATCCGCGACCCGCAAACCCTTGAAGATCTCACGCGCCCACTCAGCGTCCACTGTCGGCGGCTCTCCGCCGGCCCCGTTCCCCAGAGGCAGGCCGCTGACCTGCTCCATGACCGCGTCTGTATCCGCGCCCAGCCGCGGAGCCGCCCCTCGCAACCACGGCGTGGCCGACATGCGCATTGGAGCGCCCGGCCGACGCACCCCGTCAGAGTCCTGGCCAAAGAATTCGCGATGCTGGAGCTGCGGGTTCGCCGCCAGATCCGCCATGTTGCTGACCGGGCAGATCATCAAGCCGCGACGTTGTCCTTCTTCGTACAACTCCATCGTGGAGCGCGCCGCGAAGAACGGAATCAGCTCCGCCTCCAGCGCCGTCACCTCGCTGGCGTCTGGCATCTGCGACCCCGCCAGCGCGCGCTGCGACCAGCGCTCCACCTCGAACGCGTAGGGCACCCCCTCCGCCTCGAACCAGGTGGCCAGGGCCTCGAACGTGTACGACACGCGGATGAAGGCCACGTGGCCGTCGCTGGACTCGAAGATCAACCGCGTACCGACCTTGCCGAACGCGCGCCCACCCCCGGCTCGGCGCGTGACCAGTCCCTCCATCGCGTAATAGAGCCGCGCGTTGCCCAGAGCGTTGGCGACCGCAGCCTGCATCGATACATCGACCTGCTGCCCCCGCCCGGTTCGCTCCCGTGCGTGCAAGGCGATCAAGGAACCGACGGAGGCCGCCAGTCCGGCCAGCCCAAAGCCCTGTTCGACACTGACCCGCAGCGGCGCGCGATCCGGGTCGCCGCAGAGACTCATCAGTCCCCCGGCCGCCATTCCGATCAGATCGGGCCCCGCCCAATCCGACTTCGGACCCTCCTGCCCGAAGGGTGTGATCGATGTGTAGATCAGGCGCGGCGCGATCGCCCGCAGATCCTCGAAGCCCAAGCCGAGCGATGCCATCGCTCCCGGCGTCGACGATTCGATGAGGAAGTCCGCCGTCTTCGCGAGTCGTCGCAGGTCCTCGCGTCCCGCTGTCGACTCCAGGTTCAGCACAACGGATCGTTTGCCGGCGTTCATCTGCGACCAATAGAGGCTCGTTCCGTCCGCCAGCAGCGGCGGCTTTGTTCGCGTCGCGTGCCCGCCGGGCGGCTCGACGCGGATCACTTCGGCCCCAAGCCCGCTCAGCATCACCGTGCACAGCGCCCCCAGTTCGCCGCACAGGTCGACGACTCGGTATGGCGCCAACGCGCCCGTGTGGTCCTCGGGGTCAGGTGCCATATTCTTGGTTCCTCTCAGCTATGCTCCCGAAGACTTGGCCCGCCGACAAGGGAAGCGCTCGTCAGCAGCCCCCAGCGATCCGCTCGCGACATAAGCGGTGCCGCACCGCTTCGCTCGCCACGTTTTGCAGCACTACGAGCTAACTTCCCGAACTGCTAGTATCCCGCAGATGATTCGTTCCCTCCAGCCGGATGGTTGGCGTCGGGGAGATCATCCCGCATCTGCCAGAGTGCCGTCCTGTGCGCCCTGAGGAGGACTAGGTGACGACCACAGAGAGTTCCACGGAGCAGACCGTTTCGATCGCGGGTCTCAACCTGCGCCTCGTGCAGGGCGGCTCCGGCGCCAGCGCCGTCTGGCTGCATCATTCCACCGGCAGCCTCGGTTGGCTCCCGTTCCATGAGGCGCTGAGCCAGAATTTCGCCGTCTCGGTGCCAGACCTGCCTGGCTTCGGCCAGTCGGAGCGCCCCACCTGGGCGCGCCACCCCCGTGACTTGGCAATATTGGTCTTGCGCGCGCTCGACGAGCTTGACCTCGGCCCGACCCTGCTGATGGGCAGCGGCTTCGGTGGTTGGATCGCCGCGGAGGCGGCCACGATGAGCCCCAATCAACTCAGCGGCCTGGTCCTGATCGGTGCCGCCGGCGTCCAGCCGGACGAGGGTGAAATCGTCGATCTCATCATGCACGAGCACGACGACTACGTTCGGCTCAGCTTCTCCAATGACGCGGCCTACGAGGAGATCTTCGGCGAAGCGCCTGAAGAGGACGTTAAGCAGCTCTGGGACTTCAGCCGCGAAATGACCGCGCGCCTGACCTGGAAGCCGTGGATGTTCAATCGCCAGCTTCTGCCGTTGCTCGCCACCGTCCAGACGCCCACCTTGCTTGTCTGGGGCGCGGACGATCGCGTCATCCCGCGCAGCTCCGCCGACCTCTACCAGGGCGCGTTGGCGAACTCCCGCCTGGAGATCGTGGACGGCGCAGGACACCTCGTTGAGATGGAACAACCCGACGTCCTGGCGTCGTTGATCGCAGACTTCGCCGGCAGCTCCTGATCGCAAACTGTGTACGATCGCGTGGCTCGGCGGCCGCGCGCTGAAGGGAATCCCACATGTTCGTTGGCCACTTTACTGAGCGTCCGTATCAAGACGAGAGCTCCGGCTTCTTCGGGGCGACCGGTCGGGACATCACCGACCTCGGCATCTCCAACGCCGACTACGACCCCAAGCTGGGGGCCGACCTCTACAACCGCTATCTGGACGAGAAGGTCTACGCCGAGGAGATGGGCTTCGATGGCCTGATGCTCAACGAGCACCACTCCACGCCCTTCTGCATGGGCGGCGTGATGAACGTGGAAGCCGCGATCCTGGCCCGCATCACCAAGAAGGCCAAGATCGTCCTGCTCGGTAACGTGCTCCCGATCTGGGAGGACCCGCTCTGGTTGGCCGAGGAACTGGCCGAGATCGACATGATCTCGCGCGGACGCCTGATCACCGGTTGGGTGCGCGGCACCGGCCGGGAGAGCGTCGCCCACAATTCCCAGTCGCCCTTCAACTGGGATCGCTTCCAGGAGGCCCACGACTTCATCCTCAAGGCCTGGACCACCCCCGGCCCCTGGCGCTGGGAGGGTGAGCACTACAACTTCCGCTACGTGAACCCCTGGGCTCGCCCGTACCAGGACCCCCACCCGCCGATCTGGATCCCGGGCATCCTCTCCAAGAACACCGTCGACTGGGCGGCCAAGCATCGCTACCCCTATGTCATGCTCGCGACCGACCTCGAGCCCACCAAGCAGTCCTTCGCTTACTACGACGAGAAGGCCAAGGAAGCCGGCTACGAGGCCGGAACGCAGCACCACAGCTACCTCTTCAAGGTCCACGTGGATGAGACCGATGAGTTGGCCGATGAGGTCGGCCGCAAGTTCATCCAGGGCCCCAGCAACCCCTTCCTGGAGGGCAATCAGGGAGCCGTCCAGGCGAATCTGCAGAATCTGCCGGGCATGACCTCCCGCACGGCCGTGCTGCCCACGGTCGCCAGCTTCGCTGCTGCCACGGCTCGCGGGCGAGGTGAGGACGCAAAGAAGCTTGGTGGCGCCACGTCGGACCAGATCGACGCGGACAAGCAGGATGCGGCCGACGGCTTCGGCTCCTACGACTCCCAGAAGGAGCGCTACACGATCATCACGGGCACGCCCAAGACGGTCATTCCCAAGATTCGCCACGTGCTCGAAACCCTGCGCCCCGGCAGCATCTTCTTCTGGGACGGTGACGGCGCCATGACCCACGAGGACTCCATGCGCAGCCTCAAGCTGATGGGCGAAGAGGTTCTCCCGGCCATCCGCGAGATCGGCGAGGAGCTTGACCTCAGGAGCCCGTTCGAGATTGACCCGGCCACGAACAAGGTTGTCCTGGAGGCTCCTGCCGCCGCCGGCGATTAGTCCCCAGACCCAGTTTCGAGATTGAGGGGCGGCCACGGGGCCGCCCCTTTGCTTGCGGCGTGGGTCTCGCGGGTATGGTGAGCGCTGGGCGGTCGATTTCGGGGAGTGCGAAGCTCCCCGCAGCCTCTACCTGGCTCGCGAGACACCGATCGAGCAGCGACGTCCCCCGTGGAGTTCCCTTACTCAGGGACCGCGGCACCTTGGACCCGGTGAGTGGCCAACACGGTGTCCTCATCGGCTAGTTGGGCGATCAGGGTGTAGACGCCGGGGAACGCGAAGAACACGCCAAGGTCCACGAGGAGGATCGTCCCCGTTTCAGTGCTTGAAACGCTGTAGGACTTAGCGACCAGGCCGTTCGGATCCCGCAGGATGAGTACGATCGTCTGCGAGGCTGGCAGGCCGGAGCCCACGATTCTGAGATTCCGCGTGGCGCTGAAGCTCGCGGCGACGTCGGCATCGGGCAGCCGGAGCCGTGCCGTTCCTCCGTTGCCCCCGTCCACTCCATCGGCGCCGGCTCGTCCGTCAGCCCCTGCTGGCCCGGCACCCCCCGTATTGCCCCCTCCGGACCCCGCTCGCCCTGGATGCCCTGGACGCCGGCCAAGCTCGTGTACCCGTCCGCGTTAGCGGAGACCAAGAACTCCTCGCCATCGAAGCAGAGGTACCCTTCGTCCGCCGGGGCTCGAGTCGCGCAGGTTGAGCCGACCATTTGCAGCTCGCTGCCCGTGACCCGGATATCCGCGTCCACCTCCAGTTCGCCGACGGTGACCTTCTGGTCGATCGCGACAGTGTGCGCCGTGGTCGTCGTTGAATCACGCAGTGTTCAGCCACCGTCAGATGCCTCGAAGAAACTATTTTGCACGACGACGGATACCAGCACACTGATCGCGGCGATCACCGTGATCGTCAGCGCAAACGAAATTGTCACCGGCAAGGCGCCGAACAACGCTCGCATCCCTCCTCGTTCCGACCGTTTCGTTCGCTCGGGTGTGTTATTAGTCATCGCTTCTCCGTAATCGTGACAGCGAGAGGGTAGGGGCCTTGACTCACGCCCGCCGCATCTCCGCCCACCGCTCGCCGGATGTCCGTGACACAATTCAGGCGGAGGCCGTCATGGCTGATTCCCCCGACGTAATCGTGATCGGCGGCGGCCCCGCCGGGAGTGCCAGCGCCACGCTGCTCGCCCGCCAGGGCTGGCGCGTGCGCCTCTTCGAGCGTGAGCGTTTCCCGCGCGAGCACGTTGGCGAGTCGCTGTTGCCCGCCTCGCTCCCGATCCTGGAGCAGCTCGGCGTCCTCGCCGCCGTCGAAGGGGCAGGCTTCACCAAGAAGCTCGGCGCGACGATGGTCTGGGGCACCGACAGCGAGCCCTGGAGTTGGTACTTCAGCGAAACGAACCGCACCCATCCGCACTCGTACCAGGTCTGGCGTCCTACCTTTGACAAGCTCTTGCTCGACAATGCCCGCAGCGTCGGCGTCGATGTCCGGGAAGGCTCGCGCGTCAGTGACGTCGATCTGAGCGACCCGGCGAAGCCCAGCGTCCAGGTCGCCAGCGAAGATTCGATAGTGACGCACACGGCACGCTTCCTCGTCGACGCCAGCGGTCAGACTGGCCTAGTCGGACCGGCGCGCAACCTGCGCAGCTACGACTCCGATTTCCAGAACCTCGCCGTCTACGCCTATTACGACGGCGCCGATCACCTTGCCGCGCCCGACGACGGCAACATATTCATCGAGTCCTACGTGGATGGTTGGATCTGGGTCATCCCCCTCGCGGGTGGCCGCAGCAGCGTCGGCGCCGTGGTCGATTCGGAGTTGGGCCAGCGCGGCATTGCCGAGGGCGACCTGGAGACGTTCCTGGACGCGCAGATCGCGCAGGCGCCTCGCGTTCGCGACCTGCTCGCCGCCGGCACCCGAAGCGACGGGCCGCACGTGATTCGCGACTGGTCCTACGTCAGTAGCGAGCTGGCCGCCGAGAACTTCGTCATCGCGGGGGACGCGGCCTGTTTCGTCGATCCGCTCTTCTCGTCCGGCGTCCATCTGGCGCTCTCGTCGGGCGTGCTGGCGGCAGCCTACGTCACGACCGCGCTGCGCCGGCCGGAGATGATCGAGCCGGCCGGCCGCGTCTACGGAGAACTCTATCTCCAGCAGTACCATCACTTCCGCGAGCTGGCCCGACTTTTCTACGCGGCCAACCGCAGCGTCGACTCCTACTTCTGGGAAGCGCGCCAAATCACCGATGACGAAGCAGCCAGCCCGCGTGAGGCCTTCATTCGCGCCGTCGCGGGTCAGCCGCCGCAAGGCTACGAACGCGTCGTGCTCGACCGTGGCGATACGCCCGCCGCGTTCGCGAAAGGTGTGCAGGCGCTCGAATCGGCCCGTGCCGCTCGCGCCGAGGCCTGGGTCGCTGCCCTCACCCGCGACCCGACCGCGGCTGCGATCCTCTCCGCGATCCCGCATGCGGCGGCCGGCGCGCGCGTTGAGCGCAAACCGGTCTTCGAGGACGGTGAGTTCGTCTGGGGCGAGTCGATTGTGACTGGCAACCGCCCGGAAGGGTCGCCGGTCAGCGCGCTTGTCAGTCGCGTCTTTTCGCTGGCCGATGGGACACGCAGCGTCGGCGCGATCATCGAAGCGCTCAGCGACGACACCGCCTCCGAGCAGGCCGCACGCATCGCTCAGGCGACGCTCTCCACCCTGCGCATCCTCTACGTTGACGGCGCGATCGAGGGCATGACGGACGCGCTCGCGACCCCTTAACGCTCGGCCCCGGCGAACTCGCGCCGCCCAGGGTCCGCCCCGGTAGGATGCCCGTGAGGGGTATCGACATGGCAGCCAGCATTTACCAGATCAACGCCTCCCGCGGCGGCGTGCCCAAGCGGCCCTTGCCGCAAGCCGAGGTCAATGACCGTGGGATCAGCGTCGATAACCAACGCGACAAGATGCACCATGGCTCCCCGGACCAGGCGCTCTGTCTCTATGCGCTCGAACTGATCGAAGAGCTCCAGGAAGCGGGGCATCCCATCTTCCCCGGCTCAACCGGGGAGAACATCACGACCAGCGGCTTGGACTGGAAGAAGGTGCGACCGGGCGCCTTCCTCAAGCTCGGCGACGACGTGGTGATCGAGCTGACTGAATACGCCACGCCCTGTCTGACGATCGCCGGCTCCTTCGCCGACGGCGATTTCAATCGCATCAATCACCTGGCGGGCGGCGCCAGCCGGATCTACGCCCGCATTATCGGCGGTGGCATCATCAGCCTCGGCGACGCAATCGAGCTGGTTGACGAGGAGACGGCGGACCGCGTCGCCCGCGCCAAGATCAAGAGTTTCCGCTGGCCCCAGGACTTCTAGCGGCGCTAGCGCCGCCAGGGCGCGCCGGGGCTCGCACCGCTGCCCTCACCCGCGCCGTCGTCATGCTCGCTATCGCTAGCCCCAACTGGGACTTCATCGCCGTTCGTGTCACCGTCGGGCGGCGCGGCGTCGACGCGTGAATCCGCCACCGGCGACTCCGGATCCTTCTTGCGCGCCCAGACAGCACTCACCACGATCAGCGCCCCGGAGGCCACGAGCAACAACAGACCCTCACCCACGACGCCGTTCAGCACCCGATCGAGTAGCTTTACCACGTCTTCCGCGATGCGGTCCTGCTCCGCGAGCAGGGCCTGTGGCCAATCGAGCGAGTCCTTCGTCAGCTCGTCGCGAATCTCGCCCGCAGCCACCTCGTCGTAGAGCGGACCCGCGCCGATCACGACGCCCAAGGCGCTCACGAACAGCGCCGACGCCCCCACAACATGCGTGTTGGCCAGCGGCGTCCGCCGAGGAACTCGATCACGACGGCTAGAAGGACCACGATACCGAACACGCCCCAGCGGATCGAAGTGGCAAGCCGGCCAATCATCTGCGTATGTCGTCGGCGTCCTCGCGTGTTTCGATCCCCTCGGCGTCGCTGCCGTAGACATCGTCCAAGGTCAGCGTGAACCCGGCTCGCAGCGTCCGCAGATTGTTGCGGGGGTCGTCGATCACCGAATCGAAACTCGTGCCCAGCCGGTCCTCAAGCTCCACGTCGGTCACGAAGTAACCGTCGCGCAGCAGTTCCTCCGTCGACCGGCCCAATAGCTCTGCAAAGACAGCCGCCAGCTGCTCGCGGCCCGTGAAAGAGACCCGAATTTCGAATCCGTCCGTCTCCCCCAGCAGGAAGCCCACCAGCGATTCAACCGATCCGAGCACCGACTCCGTGAACCACTCCCGCGTCGTCGCGATCAGTCAGGCGCAAGGCCAGGGCCGCCTCGGGATCGGCCCCACCCATGTCGCTGATCGCGTTTTCGATCAGCTGGTCGATCACGCGCCGACCCAGGCCCAAGGCGCGGAAGGTCTGCTCCAGTGCGGACTGGTCGCCTGGCTCGGCCAGTGCCGCCGCGCGCAGGCGTTCATCGAAGTCGGGCGTCAGCTCGATCGTGTCGCTGTCGTTCAGGAGGTAAGGCACGACCTGCCCGAGCACCGATTCGACCTGTTCTTGGAGGTACGAGGCCGGGGCCACCACACGCATTAGACCGACGACCGCCGCTTGCGCTTCGGCGTCGTTTGGGACATCCAACCCTTGCAAGCTATCGGGCAGGGTGTCGTCCGGCTCTTCCAGCAGTTCTTTGATCGCTGCCGGGTAGATGTCGCCTGAGAGGAAGTCGTAGACCTCCAGTCGCTGTAGCTCCGAGACGAGGAAGTCGGGGTTCAGCAGGCGGTCGTGGATCTCTTCCACCGCGATCGCGGCGATCAGGACCACCAGTAGCACGAAGCCGAGGGGAACCGCCAGCGCGCGACGGACGACAAGCATGCCTCGATTGTGGATTTGCGCCATGCGGATCCGCAATAGGCGATTCCCACTATCCCGTGCTCTAAACTGGCTCCCTCGTTGTCGGGCCGTGAGGAGCGCTGTGACGAAAATCGACCAGTGGACCGCCGTCCGCGCTGCCGTCAAGCGGCATCGGCACGAGCCGATCGACCGCGATGGCACGATGTCCGCAGCCGTGCTGATCGGGATCCTGCCGCACGAGGACGGCCCCTGCGTGATTTTCCAGGTTCGCTCCCACGACGTTGAGCACCACAAGGGCGAGATCTCCTTCCCCGGCGGCGCCGCCGACCCTGAAGATCCCGATCTGCGTCACACCGCCTTGCGCGAGTCGCAGGAAGAGCTCGGCATCGACCCCGATCACGTCGAGGTGCTCGGAGAGATGAGTCACTACGTCACGCATACCGGCTTCCACGTCACGCCCTACGTGGGCGTGTTGGACCGGGCGCCTTACCCCTACGTAGCAAGCGAGATCGAAGTCGCTGAAGTGCTCGACGTGCCGCTTGATCACCTCCTCGACCCGGCTAACTGGTCGCATACGGAGCGCGAGCGTGACGGCCAGACCTGGACCATGCGTTCCTACCACTGGGGCGAGCACGTGATCTGGGGCGCCACCGCCACGATGCTGCAACGCTTTCTTAGCGACGTCGCTGCCGAACTCGGACTTGACCACTAAGAGTGCGTGGTCAGTTCGCGACCAACATCACATCGCCGGTTAGGGCGACGAACAACATCCCGCCGCCTTCCATCCGGAAGATCGCCTCCAGCCCGTCGATCACTTCTGTTTCCACAACCGACTTGGCGATCCACGAGTGCGGTCCGACGTGTGCATCGACACGCTTCAGCGACGGCCACAGCACCAGACGTAGATTGCCGATCGGTCCGCGCTGTTCCAGCGCGTAGACCGTCTCGCCTTCGCCCGGCTCGTATGGCTCCGTCGCGAGCTCAACCTCGAACAGCGCCGCCACCGCCTGCGCGGCCTCTTCGCTGACGCCCTCGAAGCGCTGACGATGTGCCCCGGCCGGCTCACTCACCTTGCGCTGCACGCGGTGAGGGTGGCTCGGGCCGGCTAGGGCGGCCGCCTGAATGCCCGCTGTCCGAGCTCGTCCGCTTGGGCGGCGCCTTGAGCCCCGCCTCGCGCCGTTCGTTGGCGGCGCGCTTGCCCGACGCAATCTCCGGCTCCGCCCCCGTCGAGCCCGGTTCGTAGTAGTTCCGGCCGACCAGCTCGTCGGGCAGGTGCGTCTGTTCTGCCGCCACGTTGTCGTCGTGGTCGTGTGCGTACTCGTAGCCCGCGCCGTAGCCCAGCGAGCGCATCAAGCCCGTGACCGCGTTGCGCATATGCAGCGGCACCGGCAACGCTCCTTTGTCGCGCACGTCCGACATCGCGGCTTGGTACGTCGTCATCGCCGTGTTGCTCTTGGGCGCCAGCGCCAGATAGAGGGCGGCTTCCGTCATCGGCAGGAAGCCTTCCGGCAAGCCGATGAAATGCACCGCCTGCTGTGCCGCCACCACCACGCTGAGCGCGTTGGGATCGGCCAGACCGATGTCTTCCGAGGCCAGGATCACCATCCGACGCACGATGAAGAGCGGGTCCTCCCCCGCCTCGATCATGCGCGCCAGCCAGTAGACCGCCGCGTCGGGATCGGAGCCGCGCACCGACTTGATGAAGGCCGAGATCGTGTCGTAGTGCGCGTCGCCGCCTTTGTCGTAGGGAATGCGGCGGTCGGCCACAGCCTCCACCGTCGCGACGGAGACGCCCTCCCTGCTCAACTCTGCATCGCGGACGGACAGTTCGAGGTTGTTCAACGCCGCACGTGCGTCGCCGCCGGAGAGATCCGCGAGCGCGTCGAGCGCGTCCGCCTCGACTTCCACTTCGACCTTCCCCAGGCCCCGCTCGGCGTCCGCCAACGCGCGAACGAGTAGTTTCCGCACGTGCCCCGGGGCGAGCGGCTTCAACGTGAAGACCCGCGATCGCGAGAGCAGCGGCCCGATCACCTCGAACGACGGATTCTCAGTCGTCGCCCCGATCAGGGTCACGGTGCCATCCTCGACGTAGGGCAGGATCGCGTCCTGCTGCGCCTTGTTGAAGCGATGGATCTCATCGATGAAGAGGATCGTGCGCTGACCCTGATCGCGACGGCGCGTCTGCGCGTCTGCGACGGCTGCACGCAGATCGGCAACCCCGCTCGACACCGCGGAGACCGTCGCGAAGTACGCGTTCGTCATGCGCGCCACGATCCGGGCCAGCGTCGTTTTGCCGCTGCCCGGTGGACCCCAGAGGACGCACGAGGGAAGCGCGTCGGCCTCGATCGCCCGCCGCAGCGGCCGCCCCTCACCCACGAGGTCCTCTTGCCCGACGAACTCGTCCAGTGACCGCGCCCGCATCCGCGCCGCCAGCGGCGCGCGCGGATCGATCGCGTCGATGTCATCGAACAGCGTGGCGGTGGCAGGCTTGCGCTTTCGCGTCGGCATGCCGCAAGAGTAGCGCCGTGCCCAGAGTGCGTCGGTCGAGTCCGGCTACACGAGCCTCTTGGGAACCTTCTTGCGGCCCGCCCGCCAGGACTGGTACAGCGTCTCCGCCTTGCCCTGCGCTTCTTTCCAGTGGCGTTCCGGATCCGACCGCTGGCCCTCCGGGTGCGACCCTAACCAAGCCTCTTGCACCGTGTCGGTGGCCAGCTCCCCCACCATCGCCCCCCGCAACAGCGCCGCGCGCAGGATCTTATGTGCCTCCTCGCGCGGCACCAGCGGCGCGCCCGACGCACCCTGCGGCAGGAACTGCATCACCGCTACGTCGACGAAGCCCACCAACGAGTCCGCGTCGATCCCCTCCGTCGCCTTCAGGATCTCGTTCGCCGCTCGCTTCTCCTCCACGTAGGGAGCCACGGCGGCAGTGTCGCGATAGACCTGCCCTAGCAGCGTCATGGTGAACTTCTTGCGCCGCTGCGACATCAACAGTGTCGCCCAGAAAGCCGCCTGTGCCACGTTACTGAGGTCCCAGCCCGACACGCCATCGGCCCCGCTCGCCCCTCGCTTCGCCTTGAGCGGGCGCAGGAAGTCGTTGGCGGCGATGTTCAGGATCGCGCGCTTGGTCCGATAGCCCTGAGGCCGCCGGTCGATCGCCCCCGCGAAACGACGCAGAACCATCTGCTCTCCTCACACCTCCGACGGGACCAGCTTAGGTCGCGAGCTCCACGATGGTCACGCCGTCTCCGCCCTCGTGCCGCTCGCCTCCGGCGAAAGTGGAAACCAGGGGATGCGAGCGCAGCATCTGCCGCACCGCCTGGCGCAGCGTCCCCGTGCCCTTGCCGTGCACGACTTCCAGGCGGCGGTTGCCCGCGCGGTAGGACCGATCGATGAACTCCTCGACGCTTGGCAGCGCCTCGTCCAGCGTTTGCCCGCGCACCTCGATCCGAGAGCCCGGATCGGGGGGTGGCTCCGGCAAACGGGTCTCGTGGTCGCCCGCGACCCGCCGTGGCGAACTGCGACGCGCGATCTGTTCGCTGTGCACCCGCGTTCGCAGGGCGCCCAACTGCACCTCCACGTAGCCGTCGCTGCCCACGACGGAGAGCGCCTCGCCCGGTTGATCGAGTCCGTCCAGAAAGACCGCGTCGCCGATCCCGATCGACGCCGGATCTGGCCGGCGCTCTCCGCGCTGGCGCGCGCGCCGCCTCTGATGGCTCACCCGCTCGGTCCGCACCCGCTCGACCCGCTCGCTGGCACGGTCGGCCTCGGCCACGGCCTCCTGCATCGACTCGCGTCGCTGCTTCGAGATCTGCTTCTCGGCGTTGCGGATCGAGCGCCGTAGCCCGGCCAGCTCGCGCTCCATCTCCTCCTGCGTGCGCTGGATCAGCGACTCGCGCTCATTCTCGACCTCGTCACGACGCTTCTGCAGGTTCTCACGGATCTCCTCCGCCTCCCGCCGCGCGAATTCCTCGGCGCGACGCGAGTCCTCCGCGGAACTGCGCTGCGCTTGCAGGTCATGAAGCAACGAGTCCACGCTGGCCTGGTCCGGCGACAGCTCCTCTTCCGCCTCGCGCAGCACGCTCTCCGGCATGCCCAGGCGTCGGGCGATCGCGATTGCGTTGCTGCGTCCGGGCAGGCCCATCAGGAGGCGGAACGTCGGCGCAAGGGTCTCTGTATCGAACTCCATCGACGCGTTGGTCAGCTGCGCCTCCGAGTGCGCGAAGACTTTGAGTTCGCTGTGGTGCGTCGTCGCCAGCACGTTGGCTCCGGCGCGCAACAGCTGCGACAAGATCGCCCGGCCCAGCGCCGCTCCCTCGGTGGGATCAGTACCGGCTCCCAGCTCGTCGAGCAGCACGAGGCTCTGCGCGTCGGCCGCATCCAGAATGCGGATGATGTTTGTCTGGTGCGCCGAAAACGTCGACAACGACTGCTCGATGCTTTGCTCGTCGCCGATATCCGCGTACACCCCGGTATAAACCGGCATCTGCGAGCCACGCTCCAGCGGCAGCGCCAGCCCGGCCTGTGCCATCAGCGCCAGCAGCCCCACCGTCTTCAGCGCCACGGTCTTACCCCCGGTGTTCGGCCCGGTGATTAGCACCCCGGGCGACTCGCCACCCACGACGAGCGATGTCGACACGATCTCCCCCGTCAGCAGGGGGTGCCGCCCGCTTTGGATTCGCAGCTCTGCCGGCGCTTCGACGATCCAATCGACGGGCTCTCCCGCGATCGGCAATCCAGCCTGTATCTCCGAGCCCAGCGACGACTTCGCCAACGCGAAATCGATCTCGCCCAGCGCCACCACCGACGTCAGGATCTCGCCCGCCGCCTCCCCCATCGCCTGGCTCAGCCTGCGCAGAATGCGCTCGATCTCGCGTTCCTCCGCCAGCCGCGCCTCACGCCAACGGTTGCCCTGCTCCACCGTCGATAGCGGCTCGACCCACACGGTCGCGCCCGACGACGAGGTGTCATGCACCACGCTGGGTAGCTGACCGCGCGCCTCGGACTTGAGCGGGATCACATAGCGCCCGTCGCGTTCCGTCACGATCGAATCCTGCGCGATGCCGTCGCTCACGGCGCGACGCAGGACCGCCTCGATCTGCCGCACGAGCCGGTCATGGGCCACCCGTGTCGCGCGTCGCAGCGGTTGAAGCTCTGGGCTGGCGTTGTCGCGGATCTGGCCTTTGTCGTCCAGCACGACATCGATCGCGTCGATCAGATCGCCGAACTCCCCGATCCGGCCCGCCACGGCGGAGAGGCCCGGTAGGTCTCGCGCCAGCGGAACCAGGTGGTTACGCGCGTAGCGTGCCGCGCGAAGAAATGATGCCACCCGCAGGATGTCCTCCGGCAACAGCCGTCCACCGCGTTGCGCCGTGCGTACCTCGTCGTGGACCTCCTCCACGCTGCTGAGGAAAAACGTCGGCTTGAGCCGTCGCGCCAAGGATGCCTCCGCCGTCAGCATCTGCCGACGCACGACATCGTCCAGATCGGGACTTGGCTCCAGCGCCTCGGCCTCCAGGCGCCCCGCCGGCGTCACGCAGTGCGCGGCGAGCCGCACGACGATCTTCTCGAACTCCAGGTAGGTCAGCGTCTTCGCGTCCACGCCTAGTTCGTCTTCCCGGCGTCGTGTTCCTCGAAGCGCCTCACCTCGAAGCGCTGCAGGTGAACCTCGTCCGAAACGCGAATCCCGGCCTTGCGCATCGCGATCGAGACTTGCTCCGCTGCGGAGTCGATCCCGTCCAGATCGGGCAGCAGCAGCCCGCGGAGCGACCCGCTCTCCACGATCACGCCGTAGCGGCGGGGGTCCAACTCGGCCGTGGAGTCGATCGGTTCAGATTCGCCCAGCACGTCGACCTTGTAGTGCAGCCCATCCAGCTCGTTCGCCTTCACCGCGTCGAAGCGTGGATCGCGCGACGCGGCCGCAATGGCGTTGCGGACCACCTCGTCCAGCAGCCGCTCCTCCGTCGCCTCTGTCGTGCCGATGCAGCCGCGCAGCTCGCCGCTGGCCGTCAGGATTGTGACGAACGCCCCATGGCGCTCGTCGCGCAACGACCCCTCGGCGAACGGCGCATCTTCCAGCACCTTCCCATCGCGCACGTACGCTTCCACAGCCGCTTTCGCGATCCGCACGATCGTCGGCGACTCGTCGATCGCGAGCGGTTCCGGCTCGCCGTAGCCTCGCTCGTCGCCGATTTCCACCACGGCGGTCATGTAGCCCACCCCCCATGGTCCCTCGCTGGCCAGCACGCGCGGCTCCACCTCGAAGTGCGACAGCGCCCCCATCAGGAAGGCCACAGACGGAATTGAATCCTCCCCCGCCTGCATGCGGAACGTCGTCTCGAAGTTCAGGATTTCGTGTAGATCCCAGCGCCGGAAGGCCCGATGGAAGCGCTCCTCGAATTCCAGCGAGGCCGGATGGAAGCCGTAAGGTCCGTCTTCCTTGAGCGTGTGCGCGCCGTCGGCGCTGGCGATGATCGCCACGCGCCGCCCCAGCTTCGACGTCACCTCCGCCACGACGCGTCCCAGGGCATAGTGGTCGTCCGGCGCACCGAAGGAAACGGAGATCATCATCACCGGCACGTCGGGCACGGCCTCTTGCAGGTAGTAGAGCGGCACCCAGGCGGAGTGATCGTGCGGTTCCCAGTGATCGACCGCCTCGATTCGCACACCGCGATCTTTGGCTTCCTCCAGCGTGGCGTCGATTAGTTCCAAGTCCGGCTGGGCACGGAAGCGAACCTCGCTCGCCTCGAAACGGCTCAGGTCCCCCTCGAGCTCTCCGCGCAGGATGTGAAAGCGGTCGCGCGTCACGACGCCGTGGGGGCAGATGAAGACCAGCACGTCGGGCTGGCTCGCCGCAAGCCCCGTCTGCAGCTCAACCATCGCGTCGACCGTGTCCTGCACCTCATGCTGCCGCCCGCGTCCGACTTCGGGCACCAGGATCGGCGGGTGCGGTGTGACACAGGCGAAGACCGGCGGCATTTCTGTTCCTCAGTCTGGCGCACGCAGGCGAACTCGCCATCAAGTCTAAGGATGCGCGCAACCGGAAGGGATAAAGCGGAAGCCGGGAACTAGTCGGCCAGGGACGCGAGCACCTGTGCAACCACAGCGCCCATCGACCCAGATGCGATCGTGCGCGGATCAAACAGCACCGCGTCATCCGACACACGGGCGACCACCGGCGGAGAGCCAGTCCGCAGCCGCTCCGCCAGCCGCGCAGGCGTCAGCCCCTCCGGCAAGTCCTCCGCCTGTAGTGCCAGCACGAACGTGGGCAGGCTCTCCCCCGGCAGCGACCCGCCCCCCACCATCGACTCCGACTCCGCAACGCGCCCCCGCCCGATCCCATCCAGCAGCGCCTGCGCCTGGTCGCGAATCTCTTCCGGCGCTGCCGAGATCATGCGCCAAACCGGCACCGTCGACTCAGCCTCCCCCACGAAGTAGTGGGTCAGCGTCGCCGCCAACGCCGCGATCGTCGCCTTGTCGCAGCGGAGCGCCCGGGCCAGCGGGTGCCGCTTGAGCACGTCGACCAGATCCGCTCGGCCCGCGGCGATCCCGGCCTGCGGCCCGCCCAGCAACTTGTCGCCCGAAAACATCATCAGATCGACGCCAGCCGCCACGCTCTCTTGCGGCGTCGGCTCCGGCACCAGACCGTAGCGGGTCGTATCTAGCAAGCAGCCACTGCCCAAGTCGTCCAGCAAGAGCACTCCGTGTTCGTCGGCGACCGTGCGCAGCTCCCGTAACGACGGCTCCTCGGTGAATCCCACGATGCGGAAGTTGCTGGAGTGGACGCGAAGAATCGCGGCGGTGTTGTCCGTCACGGCGTTGGTGTAGTCCGACGCGCGCGTGCGATTCGTCGTCCCCACTTCGACGAGCTTCGCACCCGATTGGAGCATCACGTCCGGGATGCGGAACCCGCCGCCGATCTCGACGGCCTGCCCACGACTGATGATCACCTCGCGTCCCTGTGCCAGCGCCGAGAGCGACAGCAGCAGCGCCGAGGCGTTGTTGTTGACCGCGATCCCCGCCTCGACGCCGGTTAGCGCCTTGAGCAACTCCTGCAGGTGGTCCAGGCGTGAGCCCCGCCCGCCCGCCGCCAGGTCGAACTCGAGGTTGGAATACTCGCGCGAGACTGTCTCCATCGCCGCGCGGGCGGCCTCGGACAGTGGGGCGCGGCCGAGATTCGTGTGGATGATCACGCCGGTCGCGTTGATCGCCGCGACCAGCGACGGCCGCGAGGTCCGTTCGACGCTCGCCACCACCTCCGTCGCGAGTGCGGCGGCCAGCGCATCAGCGTCGATCGGGACGTCGCTCGCGGTTCCCTCCCCGTTCGACGACCGGATTCGGGCACGTGCCTGGTCCAAGACGTCGCGCACATGCTGCGTCAGTCGATCGCTGGGCAGGCGCGCTGTCAGCGTGGCGAGGCGCTCGTGCTGCAGCAGAGCGTCGACGCTGGGTAAACCACGGTACGGATTGGGCATATCGCACCTGTAACGGGCCGGATCGTAACACGCAGGGCGGTTGCTCCCGGCCGAAATTCGCTCGTATATTCGTTTACGACCGTTCTCAGGAGGACCTGTTGGCCAACTTGCGTATTCCGGGCCCCACCGCGTGCCCGCCCGACGTTCTTGAGTCCCTCAGCGCTCAAATGATTAATCACCGTGGCCCGGAGTTCGCCGCTTTGATTGAGCGTGTGACCGATCGGCTGCGCCCCTTCCTGGCGACCGACAACGACATTTTGATCCTCACCTGCAGCGGCTCCGGCGTGATGGAAGCGGCCGTCGTCAACACGCTTTCGCCGGGGGACAAGGTGCTCAGCATCAGCATCGGCGCCTTCGGCGACCGTTTCGGCCAGATTGCCGAGACGTACGACGCTGCGGTGACCGGCTACAGCGTCGAATGGGGCCAGGCGGCCGACCCCGCCGAGGTCGGGGCCGCCGTCGCCGAGGGCAACTACGACGCTGTCCTGCTCACCCACAACGAAACCTCGACCGGTGTCACCAACCCGCTCGAAGCCCTCTGCGCCGCGATCCACGCGGCGGACGCGAAACCGCTGATCATCGTCGACGCCGTCTCCTCGGCCGGCTGCATCCCCGTCGAGCCCGACGCCTGGGGCATCGACGTTCTGGTCACGGGTTCCCAAAAGGGTTGGCAGGTCCCGCCCGGCCTCTCCTTCGCAGTCGTTGGTCCGCGCGCCTGGGACGCCTATGATAGCTCCACGCTGCCCCGCTTCTATTTCGACTTCGGCAAGGCGCGCGACATGCTCTCAAAGGGCCAGACGCCGTACACGCCGGCCGTCTCGATCATGTACGGCCTGGACGTGGCGCTCGAGCGAATGAAGCGAGAGGGCCCCGAGGCCACCTTCGCGCGACACCACCGCATCGCCGAACGATGCCGCCGGGGCCTGGAAGCGCTCGGACTCGACCTCTTCGCGGATCGCAGCGTCGCCTCCGACACGGTGACCGCGGTCAACGTGCCCGACGGCGTGGCCGGCGCGGACCTCAACCGCCTGCTCAACGAGAAATACGACACCGTCATCGCAGGCGGTCAGGCCGCCCTGGCGGGAAAGATCTTCCGCATCGGGCATCTGGGCTGGGTCGAAGACGCGCACATCGATGACGCGGTCGAGGCAGTCGGTCACGCGCTGGCCGAACTCGGCTACGCCATCCCCGCTCGCACCTGACTGCGCAGCGCGCCCCATGAGTCCACGCATTCTGATCGCCGACCCCATCGCCCAGGAAGGGATCGACCGCCTGGCCGAGGCGGCCGATGTCGATCTGAAGACAGGGCTCGATCCGAAGGAGCTGCTCGCGATCATCGCCGACTACGACGCTCTAATTGTGCGCAGCGAGACGAAGGTCACCGCCGCCGTCATCGCGGCTGCTACCAAACTCCGCGCGATCGGCCGGGCCGGCGTCGGCGTCGACAATATCGACGTTGCCGCCGCGACCGAGCAGGGCATCGTCGTCGTCAACGCGCCCACCGGTAACACCATTTCCGCGGCGGAACTGGCCGTCGCGTTGCTGTTGGCGCTGGCGCGGAACCTGCCCGCGGCCGACACGAGCTTGCGCGGTGGCGCTTGGAAACGGGCTGACTTCATCGGTGTGGAGTTGCGCGGCAAGACGGCCGGCGTCGTGGGCTTAGGTCAGGTCGGCTCCGCCGTCGCCCGCCGGCTGGTGGCGATGGAGATGCGCGTTCTGGGGCACGACCCGTTCGTGCCCGACGATCGCGCGCGCCTGCTGGGCGTTGAACTGGTCGACTTGCCCACGCTGCTGCAGGAGTCTGACTTCATCACGCTGCACACCACACTTACCCCGGGCGCGCCCGCTCTGCTCGGCGCGGAACAACTCTCGGCCGTGAAGCCCGGCGTGCGCCTCGTCAACACCGCGCGTGGTGGCCTGATCGACGAGGCGGCCCTGCTCGACGCATTGGACGAAGGCCGCGTGGCCGGGGCCGCACTCGATGTCTTTGAGCACGAGCCCGCGACCGGCAATCCCCTCACACGCCACCCCAGGGTGATCGCAACGCCGCATCTCGGTGCCTCGACGCGCGAGGCGCAGGAGCGGGTCGCCGTCGACGTCGCGCGCGAGGTGCTGACCGTGCTCGATGGACATCCGGCTTCGACCGCGGTCAACGCCCCCTTCATCGACCCGGAGTCGCTCGACATGGTCGGGCCCTACCTCAGCGTTGCGCAGATGGTGGGCACGCTGGTCACGCAGCTGTCCGAGGGGCAGTTGCGCTCGGTCTCGATCGAGTACGGCGGTGACCTCGCGCTTCATGATGTGACGCCGCTCAAGGCGGCTGCCGTCGCCGGCCTGCTGGCGACGATCAGCGAGGAACATGTCAACCTCGTCTCGGTCAATAACATCATCGGCGGGCGCGGCTGGCAGGTCAGCGAACAAAAACTCCCGGACGCCGCGCCCTACACCAACACGATCACGATTTGCCTGACGACGGAGCAAGCCACCGTCTGTGTGACCGGCACGCTCGTCCACGACGAGCCGCGCATCGTTCAGATCGACGGCTTTCGCGTCGATGTCTCCCGTGGCGACCACGATCACGCGTACGGCCACATCCTCATGCTCCACAACGAGGACCGGCCCGGCCGGGTCGGTGCCGTCGGTGTCGCGCTTGGCACGATGGGCGTCAACATCAGCGCGATGGACGTGGGCAAGCGCGATGAAGTGGGCGAGGCGATCATGGTGCTCAGCGTCGATCGTGCGCTCGGCGCGGCCGAGATTGACGAGCTGCTCGCCGTCGACGGGATCGAGAAAGTCGTGCAGGTCGAGATCTAGGCAGCGGCCGAAACGGCCGTTTAGCGGAAGCTGTGTAAGACCAGACCGGTAGGCAGCTTGGGCATGAAATAGGTGCTCTTCTGCGGCATGCGGTCGCCCGCGTCGGCTGAGGCAAAGATCTCCTCCAGCGAGGGTGGATTGAGGAAGAACGCCGCCGACGCCGATCCGTTGGCCACCAGGCGCCGGGCGAGTTCGGCGTCGTGGGTGTAGGTCACCGCGTCGCCGCGGGCGCGGGCCGCTTCATCAATCCCAAACAACGGTTCCAGAACGACGTATTGCAGCAGCGCCGCGTCCAGCGTCGACCACGAGGCAGGCACGGAGCCCGGCATCGCCGACCGCGCCGCCTCGCCCGAGAGCAGGAGTTGGCCGCCGCCAATGCCAATTGCGCCGATCGTCGGTCCGTCGTCGCGCACGGAGGTCATTCCGCCCAGCAACGTGTTGAGCGCTGAGGGACCATCGCCCACGCCGAGGTCGCTGACCATGAAACGCTCGGCCAAACGCGAGGCGATGTCGTTGGGCAGCGGCACGTGCACGACGCGATGCGTCCCGCCCAGCAGCAGCCCCGGGTCGCTTGCCACGATCAGGCCCATCAGGACGAAGTTGTCCGGCTCGTCGCCGCTCCAGCTCGCACCGGCTTCGGCCGCGCGCGCATCCCGATCGGCCAGCGCCGCTTCGTAGCGATGGTGGCCGTCGGCCATGTAGACCGTGTCCGATGCCAGCGCCGAGCCAATCGCCTCGGCCGGCCCCGGGTCAGCGATCACCCGCAGCGTGTGTGTCTCTCCGGCGTAGTCCGTCCCCGACACCAACGGATCCGACTCCAACGCCTGGGCGATCAGCGTCGCTAGCGTCCCCGATCGATCGGGTAGCAGCGCCATCAGGGGCGAGACATCGGCTCCCACGGTTCCACGCAGGCGGCTACGTTCTTTGCGCGGCCCCGGCATCGTCCACTCATGTGGCAGCACTTCGCCCGAATCCCAGGGCGTGAGGCGTACTGCCCCGTACAGGCTCGTGCGCGTGTGCGATTGTCCGTTGTGCTGGAAGCCGTGCTCGGCTAGGTAGTACGACGGCGTCTCGTCCTGCAGCAACACCCCGGATTCGCGCCAAGAGTCGAAGAGTGCCGCCGCCGCCGCGGTGCCCGCCTCGCCCGAGGCGGACTCGATCTGCGTGATCTGATTGGGGTGGCTGCCGCGCAGCGCGGCTGCCTCCTCTTCCGTGATGATGTCGTAGGGCGGGCCGAGCACATCGCCCCACGACCCCACCGTCGCCGGGTCGAAGCGCACTCCGCGAAACGGCCGCACATCAGTCATCGCTCGCGCTCATCCCCTCCGCCGCTCGAAAATCGAGCGCGAGCATATCAGCCCTATCTGGCCGTGCTTGGGACGCCGCGCGTTGAACGTCGACGGCGCCCTCCGTAGTCTCGGATCGTGAACCAGCACTGCGTCTTCTGCGACATCGTCGCCGGCGTCGAGCCCGCCACCGTGCGCTACGAGGACGACGAAATGATCGTCTTCGACAACGTGCTGGGCTGGACCCGCTTGATGCTGCTGGCCGTGCCGAAACAGCACAAGTCGCAGACCGAACTCTGGCAGCACCTGGGGCGCGTGGGACGGATCGCGTCGGAGCAGGGACGCAAGTACGCTCCCGAAGGCTTTCGCGTCCTCTCCAACTTCGGCGGCTTCGGCATGCAGAGCCAGCCGCACGGCCATCTGCACGTACTCGATGGGACCGAGGCCAGCCTCCAGGTCAAGCGCGACTCACCCGTCTCAACGGGTGACGCCGTCGTCGAACATGGCACCGAACTGCTCCGCACTGACGCCGCGCTCTATTTCGACGCATCCGAGTTGGTCTCCGCCGACCTGCCACTCAACGCCGTCGCCGTCCCTCCCGAAGGCCGGCCCACGCAGGACGACTTCTGGCGCGACATCCACGAACTCGGCGAGGACGCCGCTGCCGTCGGCTGGTCCTCCAGCCCCAACGGATTCCGCCTGCTGGCCAACTTCCCCAGCCTGGAAGACGGCGGCTACGAAGAACGCGGGCACGTTCAGCTCATGGGCGGCACATTCTTGGGCCATTACGCCTGATCAGTCCGGACTGGGTGTGGTCTAGGCCTGCGCCGCGTCCCGCTCTGCCACAACCGACGCAATCACCGACTCCTGGATCTTGAACAGTTCGTAGATGCCGCTATCGGCGGCGTTCAGGATTTGGCTCAGCAGATCGCGCGAGAAGGCCGCCCCCTCCGCCGTGCTCTGCACCTCCACGTACTCCCCCGTTGACATCCGCACCAGGTTCGCGTCCACGTCCGCGCGCGAATCCTCTTCGTAGCAGAGGTCCAGCAGCACCTCGCCGTCGACCACGCCGACCGACGTCGCGGCCACCGCTGCCTTCATCGGCACCGCACTCAGTTGGCCGTCACGCACCATCTGCTCCATTGCCAGGTAGAGCGCCACGTACGACCCCGTAATCGCCGCCGTCCGCGTCCCCGCGTCGGCTTGGATCACGTCGCAATCGACGGTGAACGACCGCTCACCCAGCCGGTCCAAATCGACGACAGCCCGCAAGCTGCGCCCTATCAATCGCTGGATCTCCTGTGATCGCCCCCCGGTCGACCCGCGTTCCCGGTTCGTCCGAGTGTTCGTGGCGCGCGGCAGCATCGCGTACTCGGCCGTGACCCAGCCCGCCCCCGTGCCCCGCAACCAGCCCGGCACGCGTTCTTCCACCGAGACCGCGCAGAGCACCCGCGTCACCCCGGTGGAGATCAGCACGGATCCTTCCGCGTGCACCTGGAACCCGGGCTCCATCGACACGGGTCGCAGCTCGATCAGGTTCCGACCGTCAGTACGTTCCATTGCGCGGAGTGTATCGGCCCGCTCTCGCTCAGTCTCGAACCGACATACCACTCCGGCTGCTAGCGCACGGAGCGGTATGTCAGCGACACGCCATCCGAGCGCAGCCGGATCCTCCCATCGACGTCGGTGCGCAGCACCACCGTCGAGCCCGATTCATCCTCCAGCCGGCTCAGCACCTCGCCGTGCGGATGCCCGAACTGGTTCCCCGCACCCGCGCTGATCACGGCCAGCGACGGCCGCACCCGCCGCAGCAAGAGGTCCGTCGTCGACGTTGCGCTGCCGTGGTGTCCCACCTTGAGCACGTTCGACTGCAAGGTCCATGGCTCACGCGCCAGCGTCAGCTCTGCCCCCGCCTCAATGTCGGCCGTGAGCAGCATCGAGATCTCGCCGTGCCGCTGCCGCAGCACGATGCCGGAGTCGTTCAGCGCGTCCGGATCGACGATCGACGGTCCTAACACGTCCAGCACGACGCCCGCTCCGAGATCGATCAACATGCGAGGCTCCGCGACGACGACCCGGGTGCCGCTTGCTTCAGCCAGATCAAGCAGGCGTCGTCCCAGCGCGCGACTTGTGTGGACCGGGGAGATCAACAGTGTGCCCGCGTCGTAGCGCTCCAGCACGGAGAACAGACCGGCGATGTGATCCGCTTGTGGATGCGTGGCGACCATCACGTCGATTCGCCGCCGCCGCGGAAGC
>Ga0310121_10000902_pt1 | contig 31590 bp, 30 predicted proteins | sample CB27_Tmax_986_MG_FD_203504 | JGI IMG/M metagenome (GOLD analysis project Ga0310121, IMG submission 203504) | Marine microbial communities from Western Arctic Ocean, Canada - CB27_Tmax_986 | ecosystem: Environmental > Aquatic > Marine > Oceanic | place: Canada: Western Arctic Ocean | collected... | reverse complement strand
TCGGAACTAGGGTTTGCAAAAACAGCCTTCATCAATGATTCGAGCATTCTTTTCAAGCTAACTTAAAAGCCAGCTTGCTATCATCTCTCCTGCAAATAAGAAACGCTCCCGCCCGGTCGAGTCGCGCAATTTGGCCAGGGTCACGTCGCGCAACCAGGTCAGGCCGACGGCAAGCAAGAAGATCCCCGCAAACACCAGGGGGGTAATCAATACCGACGCCAGCGTGGCGAGCAAAGCAATGGCCCAATCCGCCTGCTGAGTCGCGAGGGTGGTCAGTAGCGAAATCCCAGCACAAATGGTCGTAAGAGCGAACAAGAAACGCAGAGAATATCGAGGAATCAACATACCCTCGATTTTCTCTAGTTACGGTGACGATGCAACCATGTGTGGATTTCGGCACTAATTGTGAATGATTAAGGACAGGTGGCAGCAAAAAACGCCGTTTTCCTCCGGTGCAGGGAGCATCTCAAGAGATGCATTGGTGCGGTTGTCGCTTTACATGGCTGGCCAATCGAGTACAACAAACAACAGCCATTGTCCGGCCAGGTTTTGAGCTGTGGGCAGCGTTTCGGGTTGCCGTTTTTTGGTAGGGCCAGTGACCGTCTCGTCTGCCGTGGGGCTCTAATACCCGACCGCCGCCATTCTCTAGCGGACTTTTGCGCCCGTCAGCCGACCGCTGGGCTCCTTATCTTTGCGGTGAATCACCATGCAAATTGAATTGTTTGGCCGAAAGGTCACGCGCAACGCACTATTGACAATGCTGTTTATCGGCACGCTGCTGCTGATCGGCGCCATCGTTGCCGCGAAGAAAATCTTTCCGCCTCCGCTCACGATCGTCGAGGTCGAGGTCGTCGATGTAGTGCCGGTCCTTGATAAGGTGAGTTACTCGCGTTTAGGGGGCCACGTCGTCGGCGGACCACGTACACTCAAGTATGCCGGCAGCCAAAGATTAATCGCAACCCATCCAACGGATCGAGGACATTACCTATTGATTCGAGCCGAGATCGCGCAACGGCATTTGATCAAAGGCGCGCCGCGCGATGAATCCAATGATCTTAATATCAAGACGAACATGATTAAGGCGATGTGTGGGACCCACAATTCGGACGTATGGATTCTGGATCACACACCTCTTGGCACCCAGTTAAATATAGATTGTTCTTCGTTGATGCCCAACGAACCGGATCAACTTCCAAGCGCAGCGGAATTTCCCGGCAAGTCCTTGCCCCCGTTTCCCCAGGGGACGTTGACGCGCCCCGCTTTCGACGAGTCGACCGTCGCGGCGAAGCCTGGCAGAAAACCACATCCACAGCAAATCGAGCATGAGAGAATGTTGGGCGGCCATACCTTCGTCGGCGATTCGGGTATGCGCGTTCAATGGGAAAACTCCGGTGGCGCAATGGCAATCTCAATCGACGACCAATCCGACGCCTGGATACAAATGGAACCGATACTTCGTCGGCAAAAAGAATTCTTTGACTTCTCGCGTTGGGAGGTGATGTTGCTTGTTCGGCGGCCTCCTTCGGGAGCGGGCGCCATCGAATTGAACTTCTTCGGTAAGAAGGCTGCCGAGTTGGACGAAGCATATACCCATTCGGAATTCGTTCAGGGTGCTGACAACGATCCGTTCCAGTTAGTCACAGTTGAGTCGACCGACGGCGCGGCGATGGAAATGAGAGATGATTTGGGTGGCCAGGTGGTCAGCGGTGTGGCTGAATTGGCACCGGCCGACAACGCTCCTAATGATGTGCAAGTGCCGCAGCCGGTACCGTTTGGCGCGCCGACGTTCCCCGTACAGAACTCAGGCGATGTCGACCGAGGTCGCGGTCCTTTGCGCACTTATCTTGGCCAATCGGGCGAGATTACCGATATTGCATTGCAGTCGGATGGCCAAGGATTCCTTTCAGTGACGGGCAAAAATTCGCTGTTCTTTTGGAGTTTGGATGCTGAAGAACCTAGGCAGTCTTATGACAAGTTTATGGATGCTGCGCAGTTTGCTCTCCGTCCCAGCCGGGTAGCCATTAGCCCGGATGGCAAATTCGCGCTGATTGCCTTTGATGGACCGCAGAGCGGGTTCAATCCAATGGACCCTAACCGAAGAGGTCCCACTGCGCCCGGCCCTAATGCGACAGCTCCGAATTCGATGGACAGTTTCGGAGCACGCCAATCGGTGAAAGTTTCACCGGAAAAGACGTCGCCCGACGGGAGTAGTGTGTTGGTATGGGATCTCGATAATTGGCAGCAGCTCTCGCATGTGCGTTTGCCCATGAAAAAGACTAGTGAGGAAATAAAGGACATCCGTTGGTTTGCGGATGGCCAGCGGTCACGACTGAGAACGACGGAAGGCACCGTCTTTATCTATGATCGCAACGAGCAACAGGTCGACGTTTATCGGGCCCGTCAAAATCCGCTGGCGCTGTGTCCGACAGGCAGCCAAAGGTTGTTAGGCAGCGTCGAGCATACCGCGTTGATCAGGGATACGCGCTCTGGACGAGACCATTTGCGCTTGATGCCCCGAGACGTTCAGCCATCCATGGCGGCTTTTTCGGAAGATGGCCAACGAGTCGTGATCGGAGGACCGGTACCCAAAAGCCAAGATTTCACGCTGGTCGTGTTCGACGTTGCGTCTGGCTCGGAGAAGACGAGACTTACCGGACTCACGTCGCCCCCCAAGAAGTTGGTCGTTTCTCCCCTGGGACGGTTTCTCGCCTCCGTGGGTAACGATGGCAAGACACAATTATGGAATGTGGACGAATCAACACAAATTGCGGAAGTCGCCGGTGGCCAGGCAGTATTCACGCCTGATGGCAAGCATGTTGTCCTTTGGGACGCAAACCAATCCAAGATGACCTTGTTGACGGCCGCATCGGGAGAATTGGTCGACAGCTACGCTTACGAGCAGGCCTTGACGTGTCTGCGATTTGTCCCTGGCTCCAATCGGTTTCTCACCGGACATCAAAGCGGAACGATACATGCCTGGGAGTTGCCTGAGCCTACGTCGGAGGCAATCACTTCCTTGGCGTCCACCGCCGCCTTCGATGAGCCACCGGTCGAGGATTCGATTGCTGAGCGCGCGATCAAGATACGCGATTTTGGTCCGACGCATGTCGAACAATTGGCCATCTCAGCCAAAGGCACGATCGTTGCCGCCGTGGGTGCCGAGCCCAACGTTCATGTGATGGACAGCCGAAGTGGTCGACAGCTGAGGTTGTTGGAAGGACATGAGCACCCCATCAGCGCACTGGCGCTTTCGGCCGACGGCCGATTTGTGCTCTCGGGAGAAAACCAACCGAGTGCGCAAAACCATGTTCGCCTTTGGAGCAACAAGTCGAGCAAGGTGATCAGGACCATTGAACTAAGTGAGGTGGGGGTCACCAAATTGGCCCTAGCGCCGGATGCCCGCACCGCTTTGTTGGCCAAGTCCGATCAAACGTGGGCGATTTGGGACCTCAAGGAAAACGCGCAGGTGGCGGAAATTAATCCCGCTGGTACAACACTGCGTTATCTGGGATTTACCGCGGATGGCCAACGCGCCGTGACATTGGTGGATACGACCTTGCAAGGATGGAACACCAAAACGGGCGAAGAGGCCATGCGATACGAGAATCCGCAGGCACCACCGACTTGCGCCGCGCTGGGACCGTCGACATCCGGAGTTGTTGTTGGCACCGGTTCATCGACGGGCAACTCCGGGACGATTGTGATGGTCAGTTTGGACACTGGGGAAGTCATTCAAAAATACATAGGTCATGAAGCGGCCGTGGAGCACGTTGCCTTTTCCGCGGACGGTTCGCAGCTGATTTCGACAGCCCAGGATAACTCGGTACGAAAATGGGATGTCGCCAGCGGACGGCAAATCGGCCAAGTTACAGGCTTGCAGGCGTCCGCCGTCAAGGTAGCCATGCGCCCAGATGAATCATTTGTGCTTGCCAGCCGCATCGACTCGATCCAAACACCCGCGGTTGGCGGTTTCGGAAACCCCCCCTCCGGCGGTTTCCGAAACCCCCCCTCCGGCGGTTTCCGAAATCCCCCGTCCGGCGGTTTCGGATATCCCTCGTCCGGCGGTTTCGGAAAAATTGCCATCGCCCTTTGGGGGCCACCTGAGATGGCGGAGGCGGCCAAGGTGGCGGCAGGGAAATCGTTGGCCAAAGCGCTTGCCAATTCCCAGGTTGGACAACATCACCGCATTGAGGTCCCCCCGTTTCAGTGTGTCACTTTCGCAGCGGACAACCGAAACGCTGTTTGCGGGGGAGACGACAACCAATTGCGCGTGGTGGATATTTTCCAATCGAAAGTGATCGCGGAGCTAAGTGGCCATCAACACCCACCATACTTGGTGTTCCTTTCCATGGATGGACAGAAAATGCTATCCGCCGATCAGTCGACTGCTTTGATTTGGAATTCCAGCGACAACACCGTGCAGCAAAAGATCAAGTTAGGCGCACAGGCCCGGCTCACCACCATGTCACCCAACGGGCAACGAATCGCGACCTTGACACAAGCGGAAGGCCAGGAAATAGCCATTAACGTGTTTGATTTGGAAACGGCGGAGGAGATAAGTAGCATCGAATTGGACCAGGCACCTGTGGCCCTGGCCTTTGGAGCAAGCAGTCGTAAGATCCTCGCCGCATTCTCCAATGGCGTGTTGATTGCTTGGGATGCGCGAACTGGCAAAGAACGAAAACGAACTTCATCGGCCGGTTCTGCGGCCGCGGGAACCATTGCCAATGTGCAGAATATTGTGTTTTCACCGACCGGTAAGCGAGCACTGATCGACAACGATGGAAAGCAGTTTACCTACATGGAAGTCAACACGGGCAAAGGAAAATCTTTCTCGCTGCCACCCTGTGATGTCGCCTCGGTTGTCATTTCCAACGATGGACGACGTTGCTTGATTCCCAGCACCGCTGGAAAATTAGCGCTATGGGACATCATACGAAAACAAGAGCTGGCCAGCTTTGCCTACAGCCCACCGCCGAGAACCTTGGCGATTTCACCCGACGGACGTCTTGCGCTCAGTAGCCACGACAACGCCTCCTTGACCGTTTGGTCGTTGCCTGAGTGAACGCAACTACCGCTGCCGCTTGCCTCGAACCATCGAATGGATGACATGCTCAAACGATTCACGTACCGATTCCCAATCACCGTCCTCGCATGCCAGGCAACCCACCATCTGTTTGTCCTTGCCCAGTATTGTTTCATGTTGCGATCCCCCTTTATCAGTCATCAACGTCCATGCGCAGCTTTCAAGTTAACCTGCCCAACATTCGCGCGTATACCATGACGGCGAGCGCACTCAGCGGCGCCATCACGAGAGTTGTTAAGAACGGCGGATCCCGCCAGCTGAGCCAAAGCACAAATAGCATGGGCAAGAACACAGTGAGAGACTGCAGGTAGAAGACGGCCTAATCTTTGGTGTGACTTGCCAGTGTTTTGGCCACCATGGGCGAGATAAATAGGAAGGGTGATCCCGTTTCCAACACGGAAAGTTGAAATAAGGGGTACAACCAGAAGATGGCGGGGATGGCCAGCAGCCATTTAAGGACGGGCAACAGATAGCCGGCGCCAAACCCAACCATGCCGGCCGCGACAAACATACCCGACGTCGATGGCAACGTCCAAAACCATTCTCGCCATTCGACTGCCGGAAGCCGTTCGACTTCGTCGCCTCCTTCAAAAGTCGTTTCGATAGCAGCCAGATAATAAGCCGAAACGTAGGATGCCACGGCCGCGCAGATGAGACCTGTGGGCATCGCAATGACGCGAGCCAGCACTAGATTGACGTGTCGCATGGAATACAACCAAGTCGCCGCCAGGCCGGCAAACGTCATGCCGATGGCGTGGCCGAAGTTGGTTTTCAACCAATCCAGCGTAAAGAACCCACTATTAGCGCGGTGCCGATCTGGATGACTTCGTTGCTTTTCGGCTCGCTCCTGGCTGGCCTGGCGCAACAACTTTTGGGCTTCGGTGTGACGTGCATCTTGTGGGGGCACGGCCCCCCCTTTCGAGGCTGGGTTGGCTGCTGCTTGAGCTTGGGCCGCTGGACGGCGCACATGCAGTTTCCCGCCGACAGAAGGTTTGCCAACGCGTCGCGTCCCTTTGGCGGGGACCCCTTCAGGCGCCCCTTCAGGCGGTTGAGCCTGCCGCTTGGGATCCGGTTTTTGACGACCTGAATTGGACATCCAATACGCCTGGCTTATCTAGGAGCAATGGCGACAAATCACGAGAGAAAAGCCGACAACGCCTTTTGCCTTCGAGGTATCGTTGGCAAAAAGGGGTCTCTTGTTAGATTGCTTCAATGAGAGTTCGTTGAATTCTCATGATCATGCCCAGGGATACCGGGTCCGCAAGTCTGGTTCCGCCGACCGAAACAACTCTCGACCCCTTTTTCTCGGGCCCCAGACGTTCGGACGATTACCCGACGCTCCCCTCCTCGGACGTCCTAGGATAAAGAGTGGTCTCCAGTTCAATCCGCAGTGAACGTGTCATGCAACTTTTTGAAAAAGACAGGTCAGTTTTAAGCCAAGACCGGATCCGAATTCCTAATGTGGTACGGCTTTGCTCGGAACCAGAACTGAAAACTTGCCTGCGCACGGATTAAGAGAGATGGCGAGTGAACCGAGCCAGGGCAGCTCCTCGTTACCAGAACTTGGGGTCAGGGCATGCAGTTGCCACCAATCTCGCATGTTGGTACAATCGTTGGTTTCCCTTTAATCTCATGAGGAGAAGCCGAAGTGAGTTGTAGTGAACGCCAGAAAGAAATCAAACGCCGGCGCCGCCGGCGCAAGAAGCTTGGAGCCTTCAAGGCCAAACTCGGAAAGGCGACCGTTTCGGAAAAGCATCACATGGCCGACAAGCTTCGCGCCATGACGCCGGGTGCTGAAGCCGTGATTGACCAACTCGCGTTGATCGAACGCTAATTCGATTTTCGGCGATGTCCTTAGCGATTTGACGGCACGGTATTTAGAAAACTGATTCGGTCTGTTCCATTCTGGCCGCGTCCGCCGGATCTAGCCGCTCGAAGGTAAATCGGTCGCCGTCCCAATCCACTCGGATGCAGCAGCCCTCAGGGTACTCGCCTTTGAGTAACTCGGTTGCCAGCGGGTTTTGCAATTGCTGTTGAATCACCCGCTTCAACGGTCTGGCTCCGTACGCCGGCTCGTAACCCTCGACGGCCAGGCGGTTACACGCCGGCTCGGTGATGATCAGTTGCAGACCGTTGTTCTCCATCAGTCTGGCCAAGTGGACGGCCTGGAGTTTTACGATATCGCGGATGTGTTCGCGGCGCAAAGGATGGAACACGATCGTGTCGTCGATACGATTGAGGAATTCTGGCAGAAACCGTCCCTGCAAAACGGTTGCCACGGCCTCACGTATTTCGTCCTCGGTGCCACCCTCTTGGGTGATGTTTTGAATCAGCTGGCTACCGACGTTGCTCGTCATGATGATCAACGTGTTGGTGAAATCGACAGTGTGGCCGTGGTTGTCAGTTAAACGTCCGTCGTCGAGAACCTGTAGAAGAACGTTAAAGACGTCGTTGTGTGCTTTTTCGATTTCATCCAGCAGCACGACGCAATAGGGGCGGCGGCGTACCGCTTCAGTAAGTTTCCCCCCCTCCTCGTAACCCACGTAACCGGGAGGCGCTCCGAGTAGTCGACTGACCGTGTGACGTTCCATGAATTCGCTCATGTCCAAGCGGACCATGGCGTTTTCATCGTCGAACATCACTTCCGCCAGAGCTTTACAAAGTTCGGTTTTTCCGACACCGGTAGGACCTAGAAACAAGAACGAACCGATGGGCCGATGGGGGTCCTGCAATCCACTACGGCTGCGACGGACCGCATTGGCGACAGCAATTACCGCTTCGTCCTGTCCCACGACACGTTGGTGCAGGCGTTCCTCCATGACCAGCAACTTGGCTTTTTCAGTTTCCAACATACGGGTCACCGGAATGCCGGTCCACGCGCTGACCACTTCGGCGATTTCATCCTTAGTCACATTTTGACGCAACAATCGGCGCGAGGTTGTCGTTTGGGATTCGGCCTCGCCGTTGGGTTCTATTTCTTCAGCTTCCATGCGTTGCGAGAGATTTCGGCGTTCCACATCCAGTTCGTACAATCGCTGATAATCCTCTTCGCTAATCGCTTCGCCAGCCGACTGCTTGTCTTTGATGGCCGAATCGAGCTGGCCAAATTCCAAAGAGACTTGTGCCAGATCCTCGCGAACTTTCTGGACGTCCCCCAATCCCATCTTTTCCGCCTCCCACTGCTCGCGGAGGCTGGCCAGGTGGTGCTTATGCTGCTGCATATCCAATTTGATTTCGGCCAGACGCTGCTGGGCGGGTTTGTCAGTTTCGTCAGCCAACTGGCGTGCGGCGAGTTCCAGCTGCGTTAATTTGCGCTGAACTTCATCGATCTCGGTCGGCACGCTTTCACGCTCCATGGCCAATCGGCTCGAAGCCTCGTCGACCAGGTCAATCGCCTTGTCAGGCAAGAAGCGTTCGGTGATGTAGCGGTGCGAGAGTTGGGCCGCAGCAACCAAGGCCGAATCCATGATTTTGATGCCGTGGTGCGCCTCGTATCTCGGTTTGAGCCCGCGCAGGATCGCGACCGTATCCTCCACAGACGGTTCACCGACGTAGACCGGTTGAAATCGTCGCTCTAACGCGGCGTCTTTTTCGATGTGTTGGCGGTACTCATCCAACGTGGTCGCACCGATACATCGCAGCTCCCCGCGGGCCAGTGCGGGTTTGAGCAGGTTGGCGGCGTCGGCGCCACCTTCGGCCCGTCCAGCGCCCACCACGGTGTGGAGTTCGTCAATGAAAAGTATGACGTTTCCGCTTGCATCTTCGACTTCGCGTAGAATCGCTTTTAGACGTTCTTCAAACTCGCCGCGGAACTTCGTTCCGGCGACCAACGCCCCTATGTCCAAGGCAATCACACGTTTGTTCTTCAGGCTTTGGGGGACATCGCTGTGAACGATACGTAATGCCAACCCTTCCGCGATTGCCGTTTTACCGACGCCAGGTTCGCCAATCAGAACCGGATTGTTCTTTTTTCGGCGGGAAAGCACCTGAATCACGCGTCGGATTTCGCCGTCACGACCAATGACAGGATCCAGCTTGCCCTGGCTGGCACAATCGACGAGGTCGATGCCGTACTTTTTCAAGGCCTGGAATTTGTCTTCTGGCGTCTGGTCCGTGACGCGTGAACTACCGCGCACGGATTTCAATGCTTCCAGGATGTCGTTGTGTGCAACCCCATTCATCTGCAGAATATTCTTGGCTTGACAATCAACTTCGGTCAGCGCCAACAGCAGATGTTCGGTCGAGACAAACTCGTCACGCATCGTGTCGGCTTGAGCCGACGACGCTTGCAGCACACTACTGAGTTCCTTGTTGATGGATGGCGCCGAACCTCCACTGGCCTTGGGAAGCCTGGCCAATTCAGTGTCCACCATTCCGGCTATTTGGGAGCGATTAACTCCAATTTTGTCGAAGATCGGTTTAACGATGCCGTCACTTTCGTCCAATAGGCCGGACAATAAATGCAAGGAATCGATCAGCGGATTGCCACGCTCGGTAGTCAAATCCTGGGCGCGCGCCACCGATTCCTGAGCTTTGACTGTCAGTTTATCTAATCGAAAAGCCATTTTGCCTCTATTCCTGTTGAAATAGCGCAGCAGGCATGCCGGCCTGCAGCGCGAGTGGTTCGGCTGGCTCTGGTTAAAGCCAGCAGAGAAAAGGCTTGCTGTCGTGCCGCCGCCAACAACGCGGGGCAAGCGACAGCTCTTCGTCGGCGGCGGCGTCAACAGCCACGTCAACGGCCACTTGGTTAGTCGTTTTTGACTTCGAATTCCGCGTCGATGGCATCGTCGTCGGCGCTGGCCGCTTCGGCTCCGTTGCCGGACTCCGCCGCCGGTTCCGCGGCTGCTGCCGCGGCATCGTTGGTTTCGTACAGCGTTTTGCTTAATGCGTGCGAAGCTTGCTCCAATTCTTGCACCGACGATTTAATGGCTTCGTCATCGTCACCTTTGCTCGCCTCGCGGACTTTCTCCACGGCCTTTTTGAGCGATTCCTTGTCGACGTCGCCAAGTTTCTCATCGTGTTCCTTGATGAGTTTTTCCATCTGGAAACACATTTGATCCGCCTGGTTACGCAATTCAGCCAGGTCACGCTTGGCTTTGTCATCCGCGGCATGTTCTTCGGCGTCGGAACGCATGCGTTCGATATCGGTATCGGAAAGACCAGAGGATTGTTCGATCTGTACCGTCTGTTCCTTGCCAGTTCCCAGATCTTTGGCTGCCACGTTCAGGATGCCGTTTTGGTCGATGTCGAATTTGACCTCGATTTGTGGCATGCCGCGAGGCGCTGGGGAAATGTCCTCAAGATTGAACTGACCAAGCAACCGGTTGTCGGCCGCCATCTGACGCTCTCCCTGGAAGACACCGACGGTCACCGCCATTTGGTTATCCTCCGCCGTGCTGAAAATCTGCTTGCGCTCGGTAGGTATGGTCGTATTGCGTTCAACCAATTTGGTGAACACACCTCCTAGCGTTTCGATTCCCAAGGAAAGCGGGGTCACGTCCAATAGCAACACGTCGGTGCGATCTCCGGAGAGCACGCTGCCTTGGATCGCGGCCCCGACAGAAACGACTTCGTCTGGGTTGACCCCCTTGTGCGGTTCGCGGCCGAAAACCTCTTTGACCAATTCCTGTACTTTCGGTATCCGCGTTGATCCACCGACCAGCACGACCTCATCGATTTCGCTCGGTTGCATCTTGGCGTCTTCCAACGCCGCCAACGCTGGCCGCTTGCACCGTTGGAACAAGGAGTCGGCCAGCTCCTCAAACTTGGCCCGGGTGATTGACACCTGGAGGTGCTTCGGACCTGAGGCATCGGCAGTGATAAAAGGCAAGTTGATATCGGTTTGCGGCGTTGAGCTGAGTTCACGTTTGGCTTTTTCACAAGCCTCCTGCAGCCGCTGCAGCGCCATCGTGTCTTGACGCAAATCAATGCCCTGCTCCTTCTGGAAATCATCGGCAACGTGATGGATCAGGACATCGTCAAAGTCGTCACCACCGAGGTGCGTATCACCATTGGTGCTGATTACCTCGAACACCGTCACTTCACCGTCCGCGCCGTCGGTGCCCGCCACCTCCAGAATCGAAATGTCAAACGTACCACCGCCCAGATCAAAGACAGCTATTTTTTCGTGGCTTTTTCTGCCGAGACCATAAGCCAGCGCCGCTGCGGTTGGCTCGTTGATAATACGTGCCACCTCGAGGCCGGCGACCTGTCCAGCATCTTTGGTAGCCTGACGCTGTGAATCATTGAAGTAAGCCGGTACGGTAATCACGGCTTTGTTCACCTTGTGGCCGAGATACGATTCCGCCGCCTCCTTGAGTTTGCGAAGAGTAAGGGCGGATATCGCCTGCGGCGTGTACTCCTTGTCACCAGCCTTGACGGAAACATAGTCGTCGGTTCCTCCGGTGATTTCGTAGGGAACCATCTTCTCTTCCGACGCCACCTCACCATGACGACGTCCCATGAATCGCTTAATGGAATAAATCGTTCGCGTCGGGTTGGTCACGGCCTGACGACGTGCCGGTTCGCCGACGAGCGTCTCGCCCTTATCGGTGAAAGCCACCACGCTGGGTGTCAGTCGATTACCTTCGGCGTTGGGGATGACCTTGGGTTCGCTCCCCTCCATCACCGAAACGACCGAATTGGTGGTTCCCAAATCGATGCCGATAATTTTTTCGCCTTCTGCCATCCAAATTTCTCCTTCTCCTTGGTCGCCCGTCGCGTCTAAACGCGAATTGGCGCCAGCGATTAACGTTGTATCTTTAGTTGCCGCTGTGGTTTTAGAGGTTGCTCTGTTTTTGCTTGTCGTGCAGTCGCCAAGTTGGCTGTTTTCTCTGAATAGGGACTAGTACATCGTCAACCTTTAGTTTTGGGGCGGACTGCAGGAGGAGTAACCCGATGGGTAAGAGCGAGAAACGCGGCGAATCGCAGCTTCGTCCCCGCTAACGCGCCGGTTACGAGTCTCGTGATCAACCCCAAAACTTCTACTTGACAGTTCACTAGGGAAAAACGGTCTTTTTCAGGCCCGCCTTTGCCTGCCAGCACTACTAAGCAAAGACCGTGCCACAGCTCGAAGTGGCCTGGATGGATTGCTGTAAATTGTTTAGCTTCATTGGTTTAAGTAAATGTGCTTCATGCCTGTGGTTCCGTGGGCCCGGCACCAGTGGCTGAATTCTGCCATTTTGACATACCCAAATCAGTGTCCTGTGGGTACTGCCAAATTGACAGCGATCCCCGGAAATAGGATAAAATCCGCCAAAACAACTCCGCGTTCGCGGAATTAGCGAGGCAGGAATGAATTTGATGGCGAAGCGACCAAAAAAGCAAAAAAGTGCGACAAAATCCCCGTCGCCGGCGACAAAATCCCCGTCGCCGGCGACAAAATCCCCGTCGCCGGCGACAAAATCCCCGTCGCCGGCGACCAAGTCCCCGGCGTCCAAGTCCCCGGTGTCCAAATCTTCGGCGTCCAAATCTTCGGCGGGCGCCCTGTCAGAATCTGTGGGCAAGCTGCGGCAGCGCATCGACCGGTTGGACGCGGAAATCTTGGAAAAATCCAATCGTCGTGCCGCGCTGACGATAGATCTGGCCAGCCTCTTGAGTGACGGCGCTGATGCTGAGAAGCAGGTGGAATTGGATCGTGTAATCGAAACAGCTGCCGATTCGGCCGTCACCTCCAATCGAGGACCGTTGGATGACACGAGCGTTCGCGCTCTTTTTCGAGAACTGGTCAGCGGCTGTCGCGCTCAGCTGCGGACCTGCAAAGTGGCGTTTCTCGGACCCAGCCACAGTTACAGTTATTTGGCGGCCATAGATAGATTCGGCCAGAGCGCCGAGTTTGTGCCAGTTGGGACGATTGCAGCCGTGTTTGCCGAGGTCGATCAGGGCAACGCCGACTACGGTGTGGTGCCGTTGGAAAACTCAACGGACGGGAGAATTGCGGATACGTTGGACATGTTCACCCGTGTTCGGGTCCGTATTTCCGGCGAGGTCCCGTTGCGGATTCACCATCAGCTGATCGGTAAATCCTCGCGCGCCGATATCCGCAGCGTCTGCAGCAAACCGCAAGCCCTGTCGCAGTGTCGCAACTGGATTGCCCAGCACTTACCTCAGGCCGAAATGGTCGAGACTTCCAGCACGGCCGCGGCGGCCAAGATGGCGGCTGAAAACAAGAGCGTCGCCGCCGTTGCCAGCCGGCAGGCAGCGGTCAATTTTGGTTTGAACCTCATTGCTCGCAACATCGAAGACAACCCCCGCAACGTGACTCGTTTTGCCGTGATTGGTCAGCAGTCAGCCGAACGGACCGGAGATGATAAAGCTTCGTTTCTGTTTCAGCTGCCACATCAGCCGGGGGCCTTGGCCGACGCGATGGGGATCTTTCGGCGAGGTCGGTTGAATTTGACCTGGATCGAATCCTTTCCGAAGCCCGGCGCTAGAAACGAGTATCTGTTTTTCGTCGAGCTTCAGGGGCATGAGAAAGACCTACGTGTGCGTCGCGCCCTGGCAGCGTTGGAGAAGAAAACCGAGCGTTTGGAATTGCTCGGTTCGTATCCCCGGTGCGAGCCAACCGACTAAATCCGGGTTAATTCTACCTGCTCTCGGCGCTCTGGCAGTAAATCTGCTAGACTGACTCGACTGTTTACCCCCAATGGATGCGGGATATTGAGCTGGTCACCGATCCAGCCATCCTCATTTCTTTCTAAGCGATCCCACCGCGAGGTTCGAAAACGTGCGAGTTCCCTTTATCGCTGGCAATTGGAAAATGAACCTCGACGCGCGTGCGGCGGCGGCGGTTGCCGGCGCGATTGTCCGGGAGGTCGGAGAGCGAACGGACGTCGAAGTGGCCTTGTGCCCTCCAAACGTGTACCTGAAAGCAGTGGCCGAAATCCTGCAGGGCAGCTCCGTCGGGTTGGGTGGCCAAAATATGCATTACGAATTATCCGGTGCTTTTACGGGCGAAGTTAGCGCCGCGATGTTGTTGGATGTCGGTTGCAATTGTGTGATCTTGGGACACAGCGAGCGACGGCAGTTCTTTGGCGATACCAATGAAACGGTCCAGCAGAAAGTCACGGCGGCCTTGGCAGCTGGATTGACGCCGATCGTTTGCGTTGGTGAGCGGCTGGAGCAACGCAACGAGGGTCAGACGTTGGAGGTCATCCGCGACCAGTTCCACGGAAGTTTGGCGGGGGTCTCCGCCGGGGACATGACGAAAGTCGTGATTGCCTACGAGCCAGTGTGGGCGATTGGCACCGGTGAAGTGGCAACTCCCGATCAAGCCGAAGAAGTTCACGCCAACCTGAGAGAATTGATCGAAGCCAAATACGACGCGGCGATCGCCCAACAGGTTCGGATTCAATATGGCGGAAGCGTTAAAGCTGACAATGCCGCCGAGTTGATGGCCCAACCAAATGTCGATGGCGCGTTGGTGGGGGGTGCGTCGCTCGAAGCCGATAGCTTCTTGGCGATCGTGGACGCTGCCTGTAGTCCTTGTACTAGATAATGAAAACAATTCAAACTCGACAGGCGTATTTCATAATGGGCGTATTCGTTCTATCGAGTGAACTCGTGGCATGGAGAAGTTAACAATGTCATCCTCATTACTGCTGGCGGGTATCGGTCAATCTCTAGTCGGCATCCTGATGTTCCTAACAGCCTTGTTCTTAATCCTATTGGTCCTGGTCCAACGTGGCCGCGGAGGTGGGTTGGCTGGCGCCTTCGGAGGCATGGGCGGTCAAAGTGCCTTTGGAGCCAAAGCCGGCGACACGTTCACCAAGATAACGATCTTCGCCGCTGCCTTTTGGATTCTTTTATGCATGGCTGCCGTAAAGTTCATGGGCGATGCTCCTGCGGCATTCGGGGACGGTAGTGAGGTCCGCAAGACCGTTGTGGATCCGGACGACAACACGGAGAGTGATGATTTGGGAACGGCCGATTCGGAAACGGCCGATTTGGGACCGGCCGATTTGGGACCGGCCGAGCCGGTGGTCGAATTGGAAGGCGCTGCCGGTGACGGAGGAGAATCTGAGCCGGCCGAATCCGACGAAGAGACGGAGTAGGTTGAATCTGCTTGCCATATTCAACCCTGAATTCGCAAAAGCATCCCCGCCGAGCAGGCCTCGGTGCAGTATCAAGTTATTTGATGAAAGTTGAACGGCATTGGGCTTTGTTGCCCGCCGTCACCAACGAATTTCTTTCCACCACGGAGTTGTATTGTTTTGCTCGCAAGCATGACTGGTCATGGTGACGGCAGGTCCCAGCAGAACGGTGTATCCGCTGCTGCCGAAATCCGCACCGTCAACAATCGTTACTTCAAGTTCTCTCTCCGCTCGGGTGAGGGATCGGCTGCTTTGGACAGTCGAATTGAGGCGATGGTCCGTGATCGCATTCGTCGGGGGAGTGTCACTGCGACGCTGCGCATTGTGCGGGAGTCGACGGAGGAAGATTACTCTCTAAATACCAAAGTGTTGAGTTGCTATTGGGCGCAACTGAACAAATGGAAACAGGACAGCGAGCCAGCTCCGAGTTTCGCTCAAATTCAAACTTTTGATTTGGGAGCGATGCTGTTGTTGCCAGGCGTGGTGAGCGAGCCGACTCGCGAGGATTTTGAACTGGAGAAAGATTGGGAGATGGTCGCGGCCGCTTTTGATCAGGCCTTGGTCAATCTGCAGCAAATGAGGCAGAGCGAAGGCAAAGCCATGGCAGTGGATTTGACCAACAATTGCCAATCGATTTTGGAGCGGCTCGAATTGATCGAACAGCGTTGTCCTGTCATTGTGGAGAACTACCAGCATCGATTGGCCGAACGCATTAACAAATTGTTAGCCGAACACGAGGTCAAGGTTAGCCCGAGCGACGTGGTGCGCGAAATCGGTATTTTTTCCGATCGCTGCGACATTTCCGAAGAAACGGTTCGGCTGCGAAGTCACATCGAACAATTTCACAAGACGATGGACGAACGGGACGGTGCCGGACGTAAGCTGGAATTTTTGGTCCAGGAAATGTTTCGAGAAGCCAATACAATCGGCTCCAAGGCCAACGATGCGGAAATTAGCACGCATGTTGTGGATGTCAAAACAACCATCGAACGTATTCGTGAAATGATTCAGAATGTCGAATAGCAAGTCCGTTTCTGGTTCTTCTGCATCGGCTGCGATCAACCGAAACAGAGTGTAAACGAGCGCCGCCCGATGAAGTTACCTGCTTCCTCCCCTCGCGAGACATCGATGCAATCGGCAACTCCAGGCAAGCTGATCATCATTTCCGGACCCTCGGGAGCTGGCAAAACCACGGTCGTTCGCCGCCTCTTGAAAAAGTCGGAATTGCCGTTGGAGTTGAGCATTTCCGCAACGACCCGCCCTCCCCGAGAGGGGGAAGTGGACGGCCAGGACTATCATTTTCTGACGTTTGATCAATTCCAGGAGAAGCGGAAAAACGGCGAGTTTCTTGAATGCTTCGAAGTGTTTGGCAAAGGGTATTGGTACGGAACGCTTGAAAAACCAGTTGCCACTAGCCGCCAGGCCGGTAAATGGGTAATCTTGGAAATTGATGTCCAGGGGGCAATTCATGTGATCGGGCAGCACGCGGACGCCATCACTATTTTTGTACGGCCCTCCAGTTTGGAGGAATTAGAGCGTCGGCTGCGCGGACGGGGGACGGAAACAGAAGAAAAGATCCAACAGCGGCTGGCAACAGCCCGACACGAAATCGAAGCCAGTCAGGCGTACGAATACACGGTCATCAACGAAGATGTTGAAGCAGCCGTTCAGAGACTTTGTGCAATTTTTGAGACCAGTGGAGCCTAAACACGATGCTAGAAGAACTTAAAGAAGAGGGAATTGTCAACAAGGTCGGTGGCCGATTTAAACTGTCGACACTGATCCAGAAACGATTGGTTCAGTTGAACCAAGGGAGTCGGCCATTGGTCCAGATCGACTCCAGTGACAAGATGAAGATCGCTGTGCAAGAGATTCTGCAAGACAAGATCTACTTGGATACCTCCAGCGAAGTACGTATAACGGGCGAATCTGAAGATGTCGGTGGTCTGCCCGATTTTGACCCTGCCAATTTATGAGCGGTCGTGAAATCATCCTGGGTGTGTCCGGCGGTATAGCGGCGTACAAGTCGGCTGCGCTGGCGAGCAAATTAGTCCAGGATGGGAGCTTGGTCACCGTGGTGATGACCGACGCTGCCAGCAAGTTTATTGGTGACGCGACCTTCGCCGCGCTCACCGGACGGCCAGTCTACCAGGATATGTTTGGCCTGGACCAACATCCGCTAGGTCCGCATATCCAACTGGCTCGCGAAGCACACCTGCTTTGCGTGGCACCGGCGACGGCTAACTTTTTGGCGAAATCCGCTCAGGGGCTGGCCGACGATCTGCTCTCCACACTCTACTTGTCCTTTACAGGTCCAGTTATCGTTGCACCGGCGATGAACTGCGAAATGTGGGACAAACCGGTGGTGCAACGCAACGTTCAACAGTTGCGTGACGACGGCGCAACCATCATCGATCCGGAAGACGGTTGGCTCAGCTGTCGGCAACGTGGGATGGGGCGCATGGCCGCGCCGGAATCGATCGCGCGGAGCATTTATAAGACACTGGAATCAGTTTAGCTTGACAGTGCCATCGACTGAGAAGTCCAATTCATGGCTCGAATTCTGATCACCTCCGGACCGACTCGTCAGTACCTTGACCCGATTCGGTATCTGACCAACGCCTCCAGTGGCAAAATGGGAAACGCATTGGCTGCAGCGGCCCTGCAGGCTGGTCACGACGTGGTGATCGTATCAGGACCGGTCGATGTCGAGTATCCGGATGCGGCGGAGGTGATCCATGTTGTCTCGACGGAGGAGATGCTGGAGATTAGCCGTGGCGAATTCGAAAATTGCCAGGGGCTGATTGGTGTGGCGGCGCCTTGCGATTACCGACCTGTTAAGGTGTCCGACCAAAAGATTACCAAGAACGGCCAACCTTTGGTTCTGCATTTGGAAGAGACGCCAGACGTGGTGGCGACTTTGGGTGCCGTCAAGGGCCAGCGGTGGGTCGTAGGATTTGCGTTGGAGACGGAGGATCACCGTTTTCGAGCCATCACGAAGCTGGAAAAGAAAAGCTGTGATCTGATTGTGCTCAATGAACCATCCGCAATGGACGCCGATGAGAATGCGGTCGAAGTGCTGGATGCCGAAGGTGCAGTTGTCCTGGCCACTCAGGGTACCAAGGCGGAGGTGGCCGATGCCGTCTTTCATCTCATCGACCAGCGGCACCTTACCGACTAGCGGCACCTTACCGACTAGCGGCTTAGTGAATAATCCGAGTTAGCAAATCAGTCATCCAACACCATCCATTCGGGCATGCGTTGGACATTGCCGTCTCGATCGATGCAGGCCAATACGCTGTGTCCCTTGGCCAGCAGCACGTCGCCGCGTCGTACTTCGTATTCTTGCTCCACGCGTGCTGGCGTGATTCGTACTGTTCGCGTACAGAGTGTCAACACGTCGTCATAGCAAGCTGGTTGATGATATCGACAGCCGATGTCATGCACCACCAACAACGTGCCTTCCTTCTCGAGCTTACGGTAGTCATATCCCGCCGCGCGAAGTTGTTCGACACGTCCCATTTCAAAATAAGTGAAATAGTTTGCGTGATGTACTCGGCCTTGCGCATCCGTTTCTTGATAGCGCACGCGAAATTCAATAGTGTGTTCTCGGATCATGGTTCCTAGGTAAATAGCACGTCGCGTTGACGGTTGGTTGTCGATCTTCTATATTGGTTTGGTTGAATTATTATCAGTAGAGCCTGTGCAAGATACGGGATCCAGCACCTCCTGCCTGCGGGGCAACACCTCACACGTAACAACACCCAGATGAAAGATACAAGGCCATGAGCATAGGTGACGGGGCGGGTACCGATTTCGCCACGATGCGGGGACGAGATTATCCCTCGATCCGCCAATTTACCGTTTTTCTCGAGAATCGAGTTGGCCAATTGTTGGAGGTGGTCAGGCGGTTCGAGGGTAGCAAGGTGCGAATCGTTGCCTTTTCGATCCATGATTCATACGAGTGCTCATTCGTCCGGTTTCTCCTCAGCCATCCCGAGCAGGGACGCGAGATTCTGGAGCGCGCCGGGTTGGCACTGATCGAGACGGATTTAGTGGGAGTTGAATTGCCCGAAGTGGCACAGCCGATTCTCGAAATCTGCACCGCATTGCTGCAGGGCGAAGTCAATATTGTCCAAGCCTATCCGCTTTTGACCCGGCCCCACGGCCGGCCAGTCATGGCATTGATGGTTGACAACATCGAGATGGCCAAAGACATTTTGGGTGACCGGCAGTTCACCATGATCACCGAAGCAGATTTGGCGGACCTGGATCGGGATTGACCGCGACAAATAAGTGCGCTTTGGATGAATTAAGGTAGCCGTTATGCCTATTCTCGTCATATGCACCGGTTGCCACAAGCGATTCAAGGTCAGTGACAAGTTCGCTGGAAAATCTGGTCCTTGTCCCCAGTGTAAGACCGTCTTACAGATCCCGACTCTCGACGAAGAAGTCAAAGTCCACACACCTGAGGAGTTTGGCGGTAAGAACGCGGAGGGCAAAGGGGTCTACAAGCCAATCGCCAAGGAGCCACTCAGCGTCACGCCGATCATGTGGACGCTGACCGTGGGCTTGGTGGTGCTGGTTCCGGTCATCGCGTTTGTCCTTGGTAGAATCATACACGAAACCCTCCCGTTGGCCGTCGGGAGAATGGTGACGTTGGGCGTGGGTGCGTTGTTGGTGGCGCCGATGTTAGTTTGGGCCGGCTATTCGTTCCTGCGCAACGACGAATTGGAACCTTATCGCGGTACGGCATTGTGGATTCGAGTGACGATATGTTCGGTCATCTACGCGGCGCTCTGGGGCGTCTATGCGTACATGGTGACGATGCTTGTAGGTGATGCTCAACCACCCGAATCGATTATTCACTTGCTAGTGATTGTGCCCGTCTTGGTTGTCGCAGGTGGATTAACGTCGCTGGCCACCTTGGAACTGGATGCGACTGCGGCAGGATTGCACTACGGATTCTATCTTTTGGCCACGGTGGTTTTGCGATTGATCATGGGCATCGGGCCATTTTAGATTTTGTTTGAGGGTATCAATCGATGAGTCCGTACGCCGATATACCGGAACTTTGCAGCCTCGACGCGCGTGATTCGCTGGTGCGGATTCCGCAAGAGATGGATGTGCCGATCACTTCTCGAGTGCGGAGCATCATTGATACTCCCGAGTTCCGGCGCTTGGCTAGAATTCCTCAGCTGGGATTGGTTTCGCTGGTCTATCCGGCGGCTCATCACACCCGTTTTGAGCATTCGTTGGGTGTTTATCGCATGGCACTGATGTATTTGCAGCGCCTTGGCCATGATGCCCGGTTTTGCGATCTCATCCAACCACGAGACGCCGAACTGTTTCTGGTGGCTGCTCTGTTACATGATCTCGGCCATTGGCCTTTTTGCCATCCCATCGAGGACCTGCGGCTGCCGGGCGTGCCCCAACATGAAATGTTCCTCAACAGTCTGCTGTTGGAGGGAGAGATCGCAGATCATTTACGTGAGGATTGGAAGATTCAGCCCCGCGAGATTGTCGCCTTGTTATCGGAAAAGCCACGAGACAACAAATCACGAGTGTTGTCCACGATGATTTCCGGTCCCATCGACGTGGACAAAATGGATTATTTGTTTCGGGACAGCCTGCACGCCGGTGTGCCGTACGGTCGAAATTTCGACCGTCAAAGGCTGATTGGTAGCCTCTGTCTCAATGAGAACCTTACTGGTTTGGCGCTGACGGAAAAAGGCCGAACGGCAGCAGAGATGATGGTTTTCTCAAGATACGTCATGTTCAGCGAGGTTTATTGGCACCACGCAGTACGATCCGCGACCGCCATGTTGCAACGAGCCTTCTACGAACTCCATGGCGAATTGGAATTGGACACGCTGTTCAGGTTGGAGGAGCAGGAGATGGTCGCGGCCATGACCGCTGCGGCTGCTGGTGGACCCGCGGCGGATTTGCTGGTTGGTTTGTTTGGTCCCACGAGGCGATTGTACAAACGTTTGGCGGAGTTCAGTCATTTTCAGAGTCGTCATCTTTATGACCGATTGGCCCGCAGGCCCTATCATTGGTTGGTAGCGTGCAGCGAAGGCTTGTCCGCGGCGCTCAGTCATCATCTATCGCGGCGGGTAGCGCCACATGAAGTTTTGGTGGACGCACCTCCCGTTAAATTGGAGGTGGAATTCAAGGTTGACATCCATTTCGGCCGTGAAGGACTGTACCGTCCCCTGGGCGACGTATCCCCCGTCGTACGCACGTTGGCTCGGGAGCAGTTTGACGAATACGTAAAACGGGTGCGAGTGTTTATTGCGCCGAATTTGGCTGAAGAGATGCAGGACCAGTCGAGTATTCTTGAATTACTTGACGGGGTGATCGAATCGATGGATGGTTGAATCGATCTCTCGTCAGGCGGCCGCCCGAGCGTTTTGCCTTAGTCGCAGCTCTTCGTCTTCGATGATGTGGCAATGCCATTGGCCGGATCGCGTTGCCTTTACGCGACGCTTTACGCTGCGACGCATGGCTCGATGGTAACCCATGGAGGAAGCGAAGAGGGTGAGCAAATCAACGAATTGCGTGCTATCGGCCAGCGGATGTTCGTCCAGCTGCAAGTGGCTGTCGGAGCCAAGGGAAAGGAGTTTTCCGTCCAACAATCCGATCGTGTCGCCGTCAGCTTCGATGTCGTAATCGGGACCGATCGAGACCCATCGTCGCTTTAAACTCAAATGCCACATCCGCCCTTTATCGTAGAAGCCGAATGTGAACACAGACGGAATACGAAACGTTCGATGGTTTTGCTGGATGTAGGTGACCAGTTCTGTCCGAGGCAACATGACGACCATGGTCAATAAGCTTCGTTTCGAGCCGATCGAGGTGTGAGTCTCAGTCGTTGTTACTTCCTCAATCGTTCCACACCAGCGGACACGCGTGCCGGTTGTTTTGAATAGTTTTAGCACCAGCCGCCGCCTCTCCAGGTCCTCGGATTGCGTCTGCATGATCTCGTCGTGGGCGATCTGTTCTTCGAGCAATTTCGATTGTTTGGCGCTCTTCTGCGCGGAGCGTCCTGTTCGCTTTTCCATCTCTTTCTGGCGTTTCTTTTTTATCGCTTTCAGGCACCGGGTCAGCTCTCTTTCATCGGGCCGCCAGATATCATTTCGGATGCCGATCAGGTGCGTTTTTTCCCAACGCCGGGAATCGGGATGCAAATCCGCGACGGTTCCAACCACATCCATGTTCTTCGTGAACTGTTGGCTGTCTGCCGTTTTGAGCTTTTGTAACAATTCGACGTTGGTGGGGTGGACTTCCGGTACCGCCCACATGTCGACATACCGGCCGAGTTCCCCAGAGGCTTGATTGGCCATGACTTGTGTACATCCGTTTTGCTAGCAATACTCGAGAAGGCTTCCCTACGAAAGCTGGTGGGATCACCATCTTTTTTGACGCCGTCTTGTTTGACGATCGGCCTCTCGAGTGGGGCGGCTCCAGCACAGTCGGTGAAACCGGCAAATCTTGCCCAGCCTCACAGTAATAGCACTGAATGCTTGCCTGCCCAACCGATTTGGGCCAAGATGGACCCACAATGCAGCAGCCCGGTTTATTCAAAAACACAAACAAACCAACATGACAAAACCACTCATCATTGATTTACATCTTGATCTAGCCTGGGACGCACTGTTTTGGAATCGTGACCTCACGCTTTCAGCCCACGAGGTGCGACAACAGGAGGCTAACGACGTTCCCTTGATGGCGGAAGACTTTGACACTGGTCTGTGTAGCGTGACATTTCCTGAAATGCGAAACGGGCATGTTGGCATCATGCTCAGCACGATCATGTCGCGCGTCCAGCCTCGAGAAAAGGGTTGGCGGGATGGCGTTCGGACTCAAGAACAGGCGATGGCGATTGGTCGAGGCCATTTAGCTTACTATCAAGCGATGGCCCGGCGCGGAGATATCAAGCCGGTACGTAACCTCGACGATTTGGACGAAGCGGTCGCCTGTTGGCAGCAGCCCTCCCAGACGTCGCCGATCTACCACATTCTTTCCATGGAAAGCGCCGACCCGATCGCGGACCCGGACGACGTGGAGTTCTGGTGGAATGCAGGCTTGCGCGTGGTCGGCCCGGCCCACTTTGGAGACAATACCTACATCCACGGTACGGGCACCGTCGGCGGTCTCAAGCCACCAGCGAAGGCGCTTTACAAAGCCATGCGCGAGGCGGGGATGATTCTCGACATCACGCACATGGCCGACCAGGCAGTGAAAGAATCATTCGACCTGTGGGATGGGCCGGTCATGGCATCCCACTGTACTTGCCGCGCGATTGTCAAAGGCCAGCGGCATCTCGATGATTGGATGATCAGAGAATTGATTGATCGCGGCGGCATCATCGGCATGGTCTTTTTTCAGTTCTTCATCGATCCTGAGGTGGTTTGGGAGAATCTTCCTTCGCGTCGGGAGTGGGTACCCAAGTATGGGATGGAGGGTTTGATTCCGCACATCGAGCACATCGCGGATCTGGCTGGTGGGTCGACCGACAATGTCGCCATCGGGACCGACATGGACGGTGGCTTTGGCGCCGAAGGGACGCCCACGGACGTTGACACGATTGCGGATTTGCAGGGCTTTCCGTCGGTTTTGACCGGCGCTGGCTATTCTGAAAACGACAGCCATGGCATCTTACATGGCAACGCGCTGCGGTTATTTCGAGAGGCCTGGCGCGAATGCCCTGGGGCGTCATCGGCTGCTATGCCGCGGCCAGTTTGAAATGTCCGGTTGTCGGTGATGATCCTTTGGACGGCGTCGTTACGGTAAACATTCGCGGCGCAGCCGCGCGTAAGTCCCCTAAACCACGTTTAACGATTCGTGGAACAATCGCGGCTGGGCCGCGAACGAGTTCTGAAACAGGAGATTTCCAACTGGCGGCGGCATATAAGCTGAAAGGTGACTAGGCGTTGATTTAAAAGTCAGTTCGCTACCACCGATTCGGGAGGGCGAGGCTCCCGCCGAACCGGAACTGCGATTTCACGTCCGAAGCGGCTCGGCGGGAGCCTCCCCCTTAGGTTTACCCACATCTCATCTCCGTCGGGCCTGCCCCGGCGGGACGACGACTTCCGAGCTAGATCCACCTGAGGGGCAACGGTTGCTTGACGAGATTTCTTGGTAAAGATGTCCCGACGGTCATGTTAGATCGAGTTGATTGCAGGCCTCGTCAAGGTGGTGCTTCGAATCCACCGGTCGCATCAATAGATTTGCCACCAGCGCGACCGCCAATAATCCGGCCATGACGTACATCGTCGTGTTGTACACCATGCTCGACGGATCGGTTGTGCCCGGCGGTGCGATTTCCAAAAGTCGAGAAATGGTCACAGTGTTGCTGGCCACCAGCGTTTCCAACTGGTCGCCCGGGGCCCCGAATGTCTCGTGAAACCGTTGTGGATCAATCTTCTGGACCAGGTCGTTGATTGCCGACCGGATGGATTGTTGGCGAAAGGTGGTGATGGAATAAGGCCCGATCGCCCCAGCGACGCTTCAGGCGGTGAGCGATCGGCCGTGGATGCCCCCGACGAACTTCGTGCCGAAAAGACCGGCCAGGTAGGCGGGGATGGTGGCGAAACCGCCGCCGTACATCGTGAAGATAATCATCGTGGCGGCATAAAACACCACCAGCCACACGACGGACGGTGCCGCGCCGACCTGGTGGGCCGCGTAGGGGATCGACAGGTACAGCAGAATTCCCAGTACGAAAAACAGGGTATAGGTCGTCTTGCGGCCAATGTAGTCGGAAACGCTGGCCCAGAAGAATCGGCCTCCCATGTTAAACACACTGATCATTAGTACGTAGGTAGCGGCGAAGGACTCGTCGACAATGTCGGGAAGAGCGCTGCCAAAGATTTCCTTCATCATCGTCTTGGCCACACCAAGCACGCCGATTCCGGCTGAAACGTTGAGGCAGAGGACAATCCAGATCAGATAAAACTGCTGCGTCTTGAGCGCTTCGTCAATGCCTACGTTGTGGGAGCTGATCATCGAATGCGGGTTCTCGGCCGGGTCCGGTTCCTGCCATCCTTCTGGTTTCCAATTTGGCGCTGGAATGCGGTAGGAGAACGCGGCGATCAGCATGATGCAAAAGTATACGACTCCCAACACGAAAAACGTTTCCGCGACGCCCGTGCGTCCTGTTCCCACGGCGTAGACTCCTTCGGGGCCAGGCACCAACATTTGGGACACCTCATTAGCACCGATAACCACGACCTCACACGTTTGACCGGCTACTTCAGCAAATCGCCGCCCGCTTGCGGTTTTCAGGGCGATTTCACTGGCCATCCCGAGATAATCCGGAGCGGGGTAAAACGATCGGATCAAGAATTCCTTCAACGGAGCGGCGATGATCGCGCTGCCTCCGAATCCCATGATGGCCATGCCAGCTGCCATGCCCCGGCGATTCGGGAACCAGCGAATCAGCGTGCTGACCGGTGAGACGTAACCCAGTTCCAATCCGCAGCCTCCCAGCACTCCGTACCCAAGTTACAGTAGCCACAGCTGATGTGTCAGGATTCCGACGCCGCCTATCAGAAATCCCCCGCCCCAACAAACTGCCGCGACGGCGCCGACCATTCGCGGTCCAACCTTTTCCAGCCACTTGCCGGCGACCGCTGCCGCCAATCCGAGAAAGATGATGGCAACCGCAAAGATCCAAACAACCTGGGACAGAGACCAACCGTCCGCTGCGCTGGCGGTGACACCCAGAACCTTGACCAGAGCCGGATTGAATATGCTCCAGGCGTAAACGGAACCAATGCAGAGGTGAATCACGATAGATGCAGGAGGCACTTTCCAGCGGTTGAATCCGGCCGGCGCAATGATGCGTTCTTTAGAGAGCCCTTCGAGCATGCGCTGACTCGTCTTGAGTTCCTGAGTCAATCCGTCGCCTTGCTGATCTTGATGGAAAGCTCGTTGAGTTGTTTCGTGTCCACTTTGCCGGGCGCGCCGGTCATGAGGTCGGAGGCCTTTTGAGTCTTTGGAAACGCGATGACTTCGCGAATATTATCGACTCCGCCGAACAACATCACGAAACGATCTATGCCTAACGCAATTCCACCGTGCGGAGGTGCACCGAATTTGAGCGCGTCGAGCAAAAACCCAAATCGTTCCCGAGCCGTTGCCTTATCCATTCCTAGGAGTTCAAACACCTTTTGTTGGGTGGTGTCATCGTGAATTCGTATGGTTCCACCGCCCGCCTCGGATCCGTTGATCACCAAATCATAAGCCTGCGCGCGGGCGGCCCTGGGGTCGGTCTCGAGTAATTCAAGATCCTGCTTTCGCGGTGCAGTAAAGGGATGATGCATGGCTGCCCAGCGGTCCTCCGCTTCATCGAAGTCGAACATGGGAAATTCGACCACCCAGGAAAAGTGCATGTCTCCAGGTTTGTAAAGTTTCAATTCGGCGCCTAGCCGTTTGCGCAGTCCAGCCAAGGCCCTGCAGGTGACGTCCCAGCTGTCCGCTATGAACAATAACAAGTCCCCTGGTTCGGCGCTCATTTTGTCGCTGATTCCTGAGAGCACGTCCGGTTCAAAGTTCTTGGCGATCGGTGAAGCCAGTTGGCCATCGGACTCGACTTTGAACCAGGCCAGTCCCTTGGCGGCGAAATCCTGCTTGACATACTCCGTCATTTCGTCAATCAATCGTCGTGAATACCGATCGGCGGCATTTTTGGCATTCAGCCCGCGCACGTTGCCGCCACCGTCAACCGCTCCACGAAACACGCGAAACTCTGTCTTGGCTGCGAGATCGGAACAGTCGACAATTTCCATTCCAAAACGGAGATCGGGCGCGTCACTTCCGAACCGCTGCATCGCCTCGTCATACGTCATGCGGGGCAGGGGAGTGGGCACCTCCATGGCCATCAATTCCTTAGCCATTCGACGGACCAATCCGTCGATGGTGCCGATCACGTCGTCCGTGTCAACGAAGGACATCTCCATATCCAGTTGAGTGAACTCGGGTTGCCGATCCGCGCGGAGATCCTCATCTCGGAAGCACCGCGCGATCTGCACGTAACGGTCGTAACCCGCCACCATGAGGATTTGCTTGTACAATTGAGGCGATTGTGGCAATGCGTAGAATTCGCCCGGGTGCACGCGACTGGGTACCAGATAATCGCGAGCCCCTTCTGGCGTACTCCGCCCCAGGATCGGTGTTTCGACATCAATAAAGTCAAGCTCTTCAAAATAGTCGCGCATGAGCTTGACGATGCGACCACGCAGCAGCATGGCCTGCTGCATTTCCGGTCGCCGCAAATCGAGGTATCGATATTGGAGACGGAGATCTTCCCCGGGCAAATCGGTTTGCGACGGGGTGAAGGGTGGAGTCTCCGTCTTGTTGAGCATTTCCAGATCACGAACGCGGACTTCAATTTCCCCGGTCGGCAGTTTCGGATTGATGGTACCCTCAGGGCGCGGGGCGACTTTGCCGGCCACCTTGATCACGTCTTCATTCCGGATCGCGCGGCTGGCCCCGAGCAGCCCCTCGCCACCCTCGGGCGCGAAAACGACTTGCGTCTTGCCATATCGATCACGCAGATCCACGAATAACGTGCCACCATGATCCCGGTAACTGTCGACCCATCCGCAAAGGGTGACTTCGGTTGCGTCGTTGGCGGCAGTGAGCTCGCCGCAGGTGTGAGTACGTAACATAATGTTCCTTGGGACCGTGGAGGGCTTGATCAGAATGGAACCTCGCATTCTAAACGGTTACCCTGACAACGAAAAGGTTCATTCAAGCGGGTGGGCGACTTGACCCCCTTCCGCCATTTTCACGATCCATTGGGCAATCTCGTCTGGGTGATCGTCCTCGGTCCTCAAAAGAGTCCGGCATTCGCTGAGACCCCGGAACCAGGTCCGTTGGCGCTTCGCGAATCGGCGGGTGCGGATTTTCACCAGCTCGATGGTAGTTTGGAGGTCGAGGTTTTGGTCGAGGTAATCCAGCGTCTCACGATAGCCAACCGCCTGAGACGCCGTTCGACTCAAGTGGGAATACTTGTTTCGCAAGCGACGAACTTCGTCGATCAACCCCTCTTCAAACATATGATCCACGCGGCGGTCGATCCGCTTCAACAGATCCTCACGGGTCCACTGGATCACGAACACCTTACATTGGCTGGCGGACCGGCCTTCATCGAACTGCAGTTGCAAATGGCTTATCGGTTGGCCAGTCGCCCGGCGAACTTCGAGGGCGCGGATAATTCTACGTACGTCGCCAGGATGCAGCCGTGCGGCGGTCAAAGGATCGACCAGTTCCAAGCGCTGGTGCAGTGCCGCGACGCCTACGGTGCGGACTTCCTCCTCGACTTCACGACGAAACTCCCAGTCGGCGGGAGGGCCCTCGAAAATTCCGCGCAACAGCGCCTTCAGGTACAGCGGCGTACCACCGACAAAGAGAACCTGTTTTCCTCGATCTCGAATCTCTTCAATTAACTGCAGCGCCGCATCATAGTACGTCGAGAGACTGTAGTCTTTGTCAGGATCGACGATGTCAATCAGGTGATGTGTTGCGACGCTGCGATGCCGACGAGAAGGTTTGGCCGTCGCAATGTCCATCTCGCGATAGATCGCCATGGAATCCATGGAAATGATCTCGGCGTTAATCATTTGGGCCAGTTCGAGACTGACCAAGGTCTTGCCTGCAGCCGTCGGACCAGTCAAAAACCAACAATCGGTAGCGGGCGTTAGCATGTGTCGTATCTGCCTGGAAACCACTTGTTGAAGATCAATATGTTCTTGACCATTCTTTTGGCCGGTCGGATTGGGCAAGAATATTTCTGGACAAGAATATCTACGTTTATTGCCCCTTGATCAATGTCACAAATTGGATTTCCTTCCCAAAATGTTCTTGTCCAAATCTTCGGACGCTCGGCAAGGGTAAGAATTTTTCTGGGCAAGAATTTAGGTGTGCAAGTTTTCCTTAGGCGCGTATGCTCGAATGCATTGTCGAGCCCACCGGGCCGGATTATGACCTGCTTTTAACAGAACAGCTAGCCTTGACGCGCGTCTTATTGCTCAACCGCCAGTCTCGGTCTACGATTAACAGTCTCGGTCTACGATTAACGGCCTTACGCTAAAAATACCCAGGGACCTAATTCACATGTCCGCTACCGATTCGGTTCTTTCCCGATTGATGAAGGTCATTGAGGATCGTCGACAAAATCCGTCAGACGAATCCTATACCACACGTTTGCTGGCCGGCGGCGTTGAAAAAATCGGTGGCAAGATCCTGGAAGAAGCCGCCGAGGTGGTCGAGGCGGCCGAAGAAGAGGATTCGGCGGAAGCCCACGAGCATTTGGTACGCGAGGCCGCTGATATGGTCTACCATTTGATGGTGATGCTGGGCTATCGTCGAGTCGATTGGAGCGAAGTTGAACAGGAACTCAGTCGGCGTTTCGGCGTCTCAGGTCTCGATGAGAAAGCTTCACGTTAACCGAAATCATAGAAGTTTGTGATTGGAATATGAGCAATTTACGAATTGGGCTTCCCAGCAAAGGTCGCTTGGCCGATCGAACGATTGAATTGATGAGCCAGGCAAGCTTGAGCTTTCGGCGTCAAGATCGCAGTCTCTTCGCGCGCGTTCGCGAGATGCCCATCGACATTACGTTCCTGCGCACCGATGACATTCCCACCCTGTGCGACGAGGGTGCTATCGACCTGGGAATTACCGGAAGTGATCTGGTTGCGGAACGGAACGTCGAGTTGCGGGAGCGGCTTCGCCTGGGGATAGGTAAGTGTCGATTGGCGATATGCGTCCCCGAGGATTCCAATCTACATTCAGGCAAAGACCTGGACGGTTGCCGCATTGCTACTAGTTTCACCAATGTGACGCAGGGATATTTGAAAAAACAGGGCGTTCGTGCGCACGTTGTGGAGCTTACGGGATCGGTGGAAATTATGGTCTCCTTGGGCGTGGCGGATGCAATCGTCGACTTGGTGGAAACGGGCAGCACGTTGGCGGCGAATCGATTGCGCATCATGGACGAAATTGGCCAATATGAAACCGTTTTGGTCCAGGGACCCAATTGCCGCGACAAGGATCTTGCCGATCGCGTCGTGCGACGCTTGGAAGGGGTCGTGATTGCCCGCAGTTATTCTCTCTTGGAATACAATATTCGTCGCGAGAAACTGGCGGACGCTGAAATCATCACGCCGGGGTTCGACTCGCCGACCGTTAATTCTCTGGAAGACCCCGCTTGGTGCGCGGTACGTGTGATGGTCAAGCATGGAGAACTGGCCGAGGCGATGGATCGACTGGAAGCCATCGGTGCGTCAGCCCTGTTAGAAACCCGCATCGAGAATTGCCGGCTGTAGTTGGCCAGGGCGACCCCCTGGACTGACCGCGACGGCAGCGAATGCCCAGAGCAACACTCCCCATAGGGCGAGCATCCCAGCCGCGGGCTCCGGTACTGCGACGACGGGCGCACTATTTCCCCAGTTGAACAACACGCCATTCAACTCACTTATCCCAACGGTGGTTCCCGCCACTGGGCGATGATTAATCCAATCGTTGGTGAGGGTGGCTCCATCCATTTGCCAGTTGAACAGGACAAGGTTCAAGTCACCGAGAGCTACCTCACTGCTATCGTCATAGTCGCCGTTTAAGGTAGTTGGCCCAGGAAAAGGGACACCGCTCCAAGCGAGACCATAATCTTCATTGTCGATAGCACCAAACAGATTCCCGGAATAGTCGACTTCAATTTGGTAGAATGATGTAGACGGCAAATCAAAACTAAGATGTTCCACTACATTGTAGGTGCTGGATGACTCGGAAATGATGTTGTTAGTATTCGTATCACGGACGATGAGGTTGAGGTCTGCCTGGGCGGTGTCAAACGTCTGGGTGCTGGTTGGGTTGTAGGAACGTTCACGGAACCATCCGAGTGTCACTGTCAACTCGCTTCCGCCTTCGAGTTGATTCTCGATCGGATAGACATTGGCGGTTCCACTTTGGACGTTACCAAAATCCCACCCTACCGCTGCGACGAGCCCCTGATTTCCGGACGTGGTTCCGGGAACGTCTCTTGTGTTGGTATCAAGGTGATACTGGTCAAACGCCCGTTCCAAATTCAGGGCACCTGCCCCACTCACGTAATCCAGCGATTGATTCGTTTTGACACCGCCGAAACCGTTCGCATGGGGAATTTGACCGTTGGACCAGCCCGGAATCTTGTCGGCACTGTTCAAGAGCACAGATTTGACCACCCGCGCATCGCGCGAGGCCGGGTTGCTGCTTAGAGCCGGCGTATTGTAGCTCGCGCTGGTGACCTTACCCCGCTTTTAGTACCAGCCTAAGTGAGAGAATCGGGGTTAAGTAACTCGGCTGTGTTCTGGAGGCTGAGGCGTAGCCGAAGCTGGAAGAACACAGCCAACCGCATACGTGGCGGGG
>Ga0310121_10000901_pt1 | contig 31594 bp, 34 predicted proteins | sample CB27_Tmax_986_MG_FD_203504 | JGI IMG/M metagenome (GOLD analysis project Ga0310121, IMG submission 203504) | Marine microbial communities from Western Arctic Ocean, Canada - CB27_Tmax_986 | ecosystem: Environmental > Aquatic > Marine > Oceanic | place: Canada: Western Arctic Ocean | collected... | reverse complement strand
TATTTCTGGGTGCGGTCGATCGGGACACTTCGATCGCGCAACCCAGGGGAAACCTGGAGCAGCACCAGGTGAATGCCATCAACGACACGATCCTCGCTGCGGCAGAAGCCCGCTGGGACGAGCCGCCCGCCGTGAGCCTAGACTCGACCCTCGAAACGCAAGCTGGGACCGAAACGCAAGCTGGGATCGAACGGGTTCTGTCGGAGTTGAGGGAGCAGGCACCGAGCGGCCTCAACGACCCCAGGCTCCTGTTCACCCTCGGGCACTGGCTCTCAGCAACGACTCCGGCCAGCCTCGTGGGCACGTTCCGCCATCCGGAGGCAGTCGCCCGGTCTCTCTGGAACCGTGATCGAATGCCGGCCGCGAAGGCCTACGCGCTCTGGAGCCGGTACAACGAAGAGCTGATCGCGCTGCATCGCACACGACCGTTCCCACTGGTCGAGTTCGATCTTTCCGACGGTGAAGCGTACGCCAAGACCATCGCAACACTTGCAGCAGAGCTCGGAGTACGGCCGGATGCGAAGCGGATTCTTGCGGCAGTCGAGCCGAATCTCGGCGTCAATCAGGACCTAGGCGAGCCGGTCCCGCAGGGGTGCGCTGACACCTACGATTACTTGCGGGAGCACCGATACCGGGGACGGCTGGAGCCCGACGGACTGCCCGCGATCCTGAGAGAGTGGGGCGAACTCATCGGGGAAATGCCGGAGCAGAGTCGCCCCGCGCAGGTCTGGTTCCTGAAGTACGCACGCAGGTTGCCGCCCCCCGTGCGAGCAGCACTTCGGCCCATCTGGCGGCTCGTCAAACGAGTCGACGCCCTGCTCCGCACGAAGGCTGGCACCTAGTGCCGGTACAACTTGATCTCAGGACGGTAACCAATTTGGGGTCGGGATCTTGTTGACAATAGTCGTGTTGAGCGCCGTGAATCGGTAGTGAAGGATAATGCGCGGTATAGGAAGGCCATCCAAGGAAAACTGGCCGTGCTGGACCATGGACAGATCCGTGACGCTATTCGCGCCAATCACGAAACAAGGATGCGCTACCGCGCGGGAAAGCAGAGCCGGGCCAAGAAGGTGTGGGACCAGCGCCCGAGGCGCTGAGCGGGAGGAGCTGGGGCACCCCATCGGTAACGAACGGCGGCGCCGAAGACCAGCTCAGCCGGTAGCCTGTTCTTGGAGCGCCGTCCGGCTCGCTTTGCGGAGCGCGCGGATCTGGTCAGCGGCGAGCCTCACCTCTCGCTGCTTATCGCTGTCGACGAAGCGTGTGCCTGCGGACGCTGCGCGGTCCTTCGTAGCGCGGGATGGTGGGGCGTGTTCGTCCTGGCTGTGGTTCAGGATCACCGCCAACGGGCACTCCCCCAGAGGTCACCGGGGGTGGGTCCGCAAGGGGAGCAGTCGCCGGCCAAAGGCCCGGAACAGCGCCTCAGCTGAGCCCGAAGAGCTCGTCGAGGCCCAAGACGAGGCCATCAGCCTCGCCTACGGCTTTCACGGCCGCCAGCACGCCCGGCATGAACGAATCGCGGCCGGTGCTGTCGTGGCGCAACGTGAGCGTCTGTCCGAGGCCGCCGAGCAGCACCTCCTGGTGCGCGACCAGGCCGGGCAGCCGCACGGAGTGGATGGTCACGCCTCCGACCTCGCCCCCGCGCGTGTGCGGGACGATCTGCGTTTCCGCCTCGACCCGCGCGAAGGGCTCACCGCGAGCCGCCACCATCTGGTCGGCGGTGGTCTTGGCCGTGCCGCTGGGCGCATCGACCTTGCCCGCGTGGTGCAGCTCGATGATCTCGGCATGGTCGAAGAAGCGGGCGGCCTGGCGGGCGAAGTGCATCAGCAGGACGGCGCCGATGGCGAAGTTCGGCGCGACGACCACGCCCAGCTTCTTCGCGGCCGCCTCCTGCCCGAGTTCCTCCAGGAACGCGGGCGAGAGCCCGGTCGTGCCGATGACGAGGTTCACGCGGCGCGCCAGCGCGGCCTTCGCGAGCTGAGGCGTCCAGGCGGCGTTCGTGAAGTCCACCACCACGGCGGGCTCGAGCGAATCGAGACAGGCGCCTGCGTCGCGGTAGAGCGGCAGGCCGTCGCACTCGTCGCTTTCGGCGAGGGCGTCGACGAAGCCGAGCGGGGTCGTGGCTGGGTCGGCGGCCGCGGCCTGGGCCACCTGGCGGCCCATGTTGCCGCTCCCGGAGATCACAATCGGAATGGTGTCCATCGCGGGGCGATTGTACGCGCGCGCCGAGCCGAAGCGTGGTGCCGTGCGGACGTTGCCCCTAGGCGGGCGCCCGACCTATTCTGCGCGCCGTGAGCGAACGCTCGACCAATCAATCGGTGGATGACGCCGTCGCTCGCCGCGCGGCGAGCGAGGAGGCGGTCAATCTGGCGGTGGGCGGCCAGTGGCAAGAGGCCGCCGCCGCCAACCGCGAACTCCTCCGGCGTTTCGGCGCCGACGCCGAGGTCTATAACCGCTTGGGCAAAGCGCTCACAGAGCTCGGCAAGATCAGTGACGCCCGCGAGGCGTATGAGCAGGCGCTCGTCCTCGATCCCACGAACGTGATCGCACGGCGCAACCTGGATCGGCTGGCCGGCGCGAAGGAATCGAGCGGGCCGGCCCAACCGGCGGCGCAGATGAGCCGCGGCCTCTTCATCGAGGACGCGGGCAAGGCGGCGGTCGTCCAGCTGCAGGCGGCCGAGCGCGCGGCCGTGACGAAGCTCGACGCGGGCGATCCGACCAAGCTCGAAGTGCGGGGCAACGCCGTGAACGCCGTCACGCCGAACGGCGACTACCTGGGCATGGTCGAGCCCCGGATCGGCCTCCGGCTTGCGCGGCTGATAGAGGGCGGGAATCGGTACGAGGCGGCCTTCGTCAGCACCGAAGACCCGCCCCGCATCATCGTCCGCGAGACCTTCCAGCACGCATCCCAGGTCGGCAAGGTCAGCTTCCCCAAGTCCAGCATCAGCGACGTTCGTGCCTACACGCGCCGCAACTTCATGCGCGAGGACGTCGACGATCTGGTCGAACACGAGGACGACTCCGGCCAGGAACCCGCGGGCGACGATGACCGCCCCGGCGAGGGCTGGACCGAGGAGCAGGTTGACGACGAAGGTGTCGTCCGGCCGACGAGAACAAGCGACGACGATGAGGACGAAGAGCTCGACTGAGTCGAGCCGGGGAGCGAAATGCACTGCGCCATCGCCGACCCAGTCGTGAGCACGGTCCTCGATCGGCTCCACGGTGAGGCCGAAGTGGAGATGCTTGGGTTCAGCGAACGGCGCCGCTTCGGGCTTCCGCGCCTGCGCCGGCGGCGCCCCGCGGGACCGGTCGACTGGGAAGCCGCCCGCGCGGTGTATCGCGACAAGTACATTTCCCTGGAGCGCGAGCAGGGCAACCTCCTGTACCTGCTGGCACGCTCGCTCGGTGCGACCCGCGCGGCCGAGTTCGGCACGTCCTTCGGGATCTCCACGATCTATCTCGCCGCGGCGATGCGGGACAACGGCGGGGGGCTCGCCCTCGGAAGCGAGATCGAGCCGACGAAGGCCGCGGTCGCGAACGAGAACCTTGCTCTGGCAGGGCTCGCGGAGTACGCGGAGGTCCGTGTCGGCGATGCGCGCGAAACGTTGGCGGACCCGGGCGGGCCGCTCGACCTCGTCCTGATCGACGGCTTTCCCCACCTCAACCTGACGATGCTGCAACTCCTCGCCCCGCACCTCAGCCCCGGCGGCATCGTGATGGCGGACAACGTCGGCTCATTCCCCAGGGAGATGGGACCGTACGTGGACTGGGTCCAGGATCCCGCGAACGGCTTCCGCTCGACGACGCTGCCGCTGCGGGGAGGGACGGAGCTGTCCGTGCGGATGGCCCCCGCCTCGGCCTGAGCGGCGCGGCCCGCTTCGATTGAACCTCCCGCCACTCGTCTCTACCATCTCCGGGTGCGATCGAGCCTGAGCCGCTAGCGCAAGCGGGACCGCCGCTGGCTTGTCGGGCCCTAGGTCGGCTCCCAAGATCGCTGGCACCGACGCCGTTTCCATCGCTCGCCGGGCACCCAGCGTGTTGCCCGGGGCGGTCAGAGAGGATCCAGCCGTGACCGCCGCCGTCATCGAGGCCCGCGGCCTCGTCAAGCGCTATGGCGCCTTCGTCGCCGTCGACGATATCTCGTTCGACATCCGCGAGGGGGAATGCTTCGGCGTGCTCGGGCCCAACGGCGCCGGGAAGACCACCATCATCCGCATGATCACGGCCACCTCCCCGCTGACGAGCGGCCAGCTCAGTGTCGCCGGGATCGACGTGACCCGTGCGCCGCGCGAAGTGAAATCGATCCTCGGCGTGGTCCCCCAGGAGGACAACCTCGATCCCGACCTTCCGGTGCGCAAAAACCTCGAAGTCTATGCGCGTTATTTTGGGCTTTCGAAGGCGGCGGTGCGCCAGCGCATCGACGAGGCGCTCGAGCTCTTCCAGCTCGACGACCGCAGTGGTTCGAATGTCGACGATCTCTCGGGTGGCATGAAGCGCCGCCTAACGATCGCACGCGCGCTCGTGAGCGACCCGAAAATACTGATCCTGGACGAGCCCACCACCGGGCTCGACCCGCAGGCGCGGCACCTCGTCTGGCAGCAGCTGCGGCTGCTCCGGGCTCGGGGCGTGACGATGCTCCTGACCACCCATTACATGGAGGAGGCGACCCATCTCTGTGACCGCCTCGTGATCATGCACCGCGGCAAGATCCTGACGGAGGGCCGCCCCCACGACCTCATCGCCGAGGTGGCGGGGCCGCAGGTGCTGGAATTGCGCCTCCCCGCCGCGGAGCGGGACGCGCTCCTGGCCGAGTTCCCCCAGAGCGACGGCATTTCGGTCGAGCAGGTCGAAGATCTGACGTACATCTACGGCGGCGGTGACGCCTCCCTGCGCGCCGCGGAGCAGGTGGGCGACCCCCATCGCGCGCACGTGCGGCCCGGAAACATGGAGGACGTCTTTCTCCTCCTCACCGGCCGGGGGATACTCGATTGACCGTCGCCCAGCTCTCGCCGGACGTCTCGTCCGGCGCCTACCGCGTCTGGCAGCGCAACCGCGATGCGACGCTGCGCAACTGGCCGACGGAGTTCCTGGGCATCGCGGTCGAGCCCTTCGCGATCATCCTTGCCCTCGGACTCGCGCTGGGGCGGTTCGTCGAGCTCGAGAGCGGGGAAGAGTACGTCCAGTTCCTCGCGCCGGGCCTGCTCGCCCTCTTCCCGATGTTCGCGGCCACCTTCGAATGCGCTTGGGGCAGCTACGTCCGCTTGGAGATGCAGGGCACGTACCAGTCGATCATCGCCACGCCCATCAGCGTCGACGACGTCATCACCGGGGAAATCCTCTGGGGCACCACGCGCGCGCTCGTGAACGGCACCTACATCCTGATCGTGGCGCTCATCCTCAACCCCTGGCTGCACATGATCGAGTCGCCCTGGGCGGTGCTCGTGGTGCCGGTGGGGGTGCTGCCGGGGCTGCTCTTCAGCTCGATTGCGATCTCGTTCGCGGCGATCGCCCGCGCGATGAGCCACTTCGCCTACTTCTTCACGCTCGTGATCAACCCGATGTTCTGGTTCGGGGGCGCCTTCTTCCCCTTCGACGAGCTGCCGCGATGGGTCCAGATCATCGGGTTCTTTGTTCCGCTCAAGCACGTGGTCGACATCTATCGGGGTCTGATCAACGGCGAACTCGAATGGTCGATGCTGGGCAGCCTCGCCTGGCTCGCGGTCGTAACGGTCGGCTTCTACGCGGTCGCGATCGCGCTTATGCGGCGCCGCCTGATCCAGTAGCGGCTACGGGCAGGCGTAGAGGTCGCGGAAGACGTCGCTGCCGCGGGGCTCCGCCCCGCTGAGCTGGGGGATGTTGTTCGTGATCCCCCGGGTTCCCGAGACGATCACGGCGCCGGATGCGTCGCGGAAGGCGACCGTAAGCGTGTGGCCGGTCGTCCCCGCGAGCGCCAATGACTGCTCGCGATCCTCGCTCGCAAGGGCGAGCTGGAAGCAGGCGTCGCCGCGGTAGCGGGTGGTCGCACCGCCGGTCCAGCGGACGATCACGCCGCGCTCATCGCTGAGCCAGAGGTCCATCGACGCTCCGGGTTCGCTCTCGATCATCATGAGCACGGCGAGGGTCGGCGTGCCGTCGTCGAGTTCGCCGAAGCGCGCCAGGCTGAGCACGAGCGACCAGCCCTCGGGCGCGTCGACGGGAGCCGGCGGCTCCTCGCTGCTCGCGAAGACCAGCAGCGAGGGCGAGGTGGTGCCGATGAGCGCGGTCGCGAAGGGCGAGAACAGCCGCGACTTGTCCGGGGGTGTGCAGGCGCTGAGCAGCACCGCCGCGAGCAGCGGAAGCACGAGCGCGAAGAGAAGGCGGGGCCGGTAAGCCCCGCCTTCGATCCGGCGGCCCCCGCGGGCGCTGCTAGGGATTGGCACGAACCTCGTCGTTCCGGGCCTTCACGTTGAGCAGGCGGTTGAGCGCGGCCATGTACGCCTTTGCGCTCGCGACGATGATGTCGGTGTCGGCGGCCCGGCCCGTGTAGGTTCGGCCATCGTCCTCGATCCGAATGGTGACCTCGCCCTGGGCATCGATGCCCTCGGTGACCGCGTTGACGCTGAACTCAGTGAGCGCCGGCGACATCTCCGTGATGCGATTGATCGCCTTGTAGACGGCATCCACGGGGCCCGTGCCCGTCGCCGCGTCGGTGAGGATGTCCCCGTTGGGAGCGACGAGGCGGAGGGTCGCGGTGGGAGTGGCGTGGTCGCCCCCAGAGACGTGCACGTGTTCCATCCGCCAGACCTCGCCCGTGACCGTCTGGAGGTTGTCGGTGACGATCGCCTCGAGGTCACGGTCGTCGACCTCGATTTTCTTGTCGGCGAGCTCCTTGTACGCGGCGAAGGCGCGGTTGAGCTCCTCGTCCGTGAGCTCGTAGCCGAGCCCTTCCATGTGCTGCTTGAAGTAGTGGCGGCCGGAGAGCTTACCCAGCACGAGCTGCGTGCCCTGAGGAATGCCGATCTCGATCGGGTCCATGATCTCCCAGGTCTCGCGCAGCTTCATGATGCCGTCCTGGTGGATGCCGGAGCCGTGGCGGAAGGCGTTCTTGCCGACGATCGCCTTGTTCCACTGGACGGCCATGCCCGAGAGGCGCTCCACGAGCTTGCTCGAGCGGTAGATCTCACGCGTGTCGATGTCGCAGTCGACATCGTCGAGGTAGTCCTTCCGCGTCTTGATCGCCATCACGACCTCCTCGAGGGAGGTGTTGCCGGCGCGCTCGCCGATGCCGTTGATGGTGACCTCGACCTGGCGGGCGCCGTGCTCGATCGCCGTGAGGGTGTTCGCGGTGCAGAGGCCGAGGTCGTTCTGGCCGTGGAAGCTGAGGCGGGCCTTGTCGATATTGGGCACGTTCTCGCGAATCATGTCGAAGAGCTGGCCCAACTCGGAGGGGATGGCGTAGCCGACGGAGTCGGGGATGTTGATGACGGTCGCGCCGGCATCGATGCAGCGCTCGACGAGCGTGTAGATGAAGTGCGGGTCCGAGCGCGTCGCGTCCATGGGGCTGAACTCGACGTTGCTGGTGTAGCCCGCGGCGCGCTTCACCATCGCCTCGGCCTGCGTGAGCACCTGCTCCCGGTCCTTCCGCAGTTGATGCGCCATCTGGATGTCGCTGCTGTTGATGAAGACGTGGATGCGTGGGTCCTCGGCTTCCTTGATCGACTCCCAGGCGGTATCGACATCGCTGGGGACGGCACGCGCGAGGGCGCAGATGGTTGTCCCGCGCACCTCCTTGGCGATCGTCTGGACCGCGGCGAGGTCACCCGGCGTCGAGCAGGGGAAGCCTGCCTCGATCACGTCGACGCCCAGCCGCTCGAGCTGCTTCGCGATCTCGAGCTTCTCTTCGGGCGTGAAGGCGACACCAGCCGACTGCTCGCCATCTCGCAGGGTCGTGTCAAAGATGTGGATCTTCTCAGTCATCGTGCTCAATCCTCCGGAGTCCTGGGGGCCCGGGGTGCGGGTCGTTCATTCCGGGCGCTCAATCGACGACTCGGCGGGGCGCAGCCCAGGCCGAATCGGAGTGGACAGCCGCTACCTGAGCAGGAGGCCGCGCCCCGGTGAGACCGGGGCGTGAGCGCTCTCCAATCGCATCGCTCGTGGTGCGTGCATGATTCCCCAGTCTGGCCCACCGGCGCCCGAAACCGCAACCGGGGGACACCCGTGTCGAGTTGAGAGTTCAGGGTTCAGAGTTCAAAGAGGGACGGGGGTGGAGTTCAACGTTCAGGGTTCAGAGTTCAAAGAGGGATGAGGAGGCCAACAAGCGAGCGCGGAGGCGAAGCGGCCGTCAGGCCGTGCAGCAGAAGCAGAGGAGCGCCGGGGGGCAGAGGTGGGGTGGGGTCCGAGCGCAGCGAGCTGGAAAGCAAAGAGGGATGAGAAGCCCAGCGAGCGTGCGCTCGACTGGTGCGGTGGCTCTGGCCGCCCTCGGCAGCGGGTACCATGGGCGCGTGGTGGTTGCGGCCGGGACGGCGAAACAGGAGGCGGCGTGGGCGCTGATCGAAGAGCGCTACACCGGCTACGGCCTCGTCCTCCCCGGCGATCCCAGCTTCATCTGCCAAGCCGAGCGCTGCGACGCGCTCTGCTGCCGCGCCTACAGCGTTGCCGTGAACGACGAGGAGGTCGAGCGGTTGGCCGCAGCCACCACCTTCCCCGCCGCGCGCTTTCTCGAATGCGAAGACGGCGAGCCGATCAACCTGCCCCTGGAGCGGCCCTTCGTTCTCGGTCGCGAAGACGACCACTGCGTGTTCCTGTCGCAGGACCGCAGCTGCCAGCAATACGCTGCACGCCCCGACACTTGCCAGCTCTACCCCCATCAGATCCTCTTCGTGAACCCGAGCAGCGGTCGCGTGATGCAGCCATCGCCCGCCGAGCAGCAGCAGGCCGTGCACGCGCTGCTCGCGGGCGATCCGGTCGCCGGGAGCGTGCCGCTGCTCCTCCGGCACCTCGAGTGTCCCGGCTTCACGGGCCCGCCCACAAACCCCGCCGATTGGGCCGCCCTCCTCCGCGTGACCTACGCCCTTCAGTGGGGCGACGAGGCGACGCCCGGCGGGTAAGCTCGGCGGCGTGAGCCGTCGTCCCAACCTCCCCCGCGTGCGGAGCGGTGTCGAGCGCATCTCCGATCGGGTGATCGACGTGCGTCGCGACCTCCACCGCCACCCCGAGCTCTCCTGGAAAGAGGAGCGCACCCAAGGCGTCATCCTGGAGCGCCTGGAGCGCCTGGAGGCCTTGGGCGTCGAAGACGTGCGGCCGCTCGCGCGCACCGGTGCTACCGCCCTCGTGCGCGGCGCGAGTGCGGGCCCCTGCGTCCTCTGGCGCGCGGATATCGATGCTCTCCCCGTGCCGGAGAAGACCGATCTGCCGTTCGCATCGGAGAACGCAGGCGTGATGCACGCCTGTGGCCACGACGTGCACACCGCCATCGGCCTGGGCCTCACCGAGCTGGTTGCCGCTTCGCGCGAGTCGCTGGCCGGGAGCGTGCGCTTCGTCTTCCAGCCCGCCGAGGAAGCCTCGGGCGGCGCCGCTCAGTGCATCGAGGAGGGGATCCTCGAGGGCCCGCACGTCGACCGCGTGCTGGGGCTGCACATCAGCGCCGATGTCCCGGTCGGGACGATCAACGTCGCCCCGGGACCGTTCTTCGCCTCCCCCACCAGCCTCAAGATCACCATCAGCGGGCGCGGCGGGCACGCCGCCTCGCCGCACCAGTCGGTCGACGCGGTGGTGGTCGCCGCACACGTGATCACGGCGCTGCAGACCGTCGTCAGCCGATCGCTCCCGCCGCTGGAGAGCGCCGTCCTCACGATCGGCAAGGTCGAGGCGGGCTTCCGCGGGAACGTCATCGCCGAGTCGGCGGAGCTGTGGGGGACGCTTCGCACGTACAGCGAGCGCGTGCGCACGCGCATGGTGACCAAGACCGAGGCGGTCGTGAACGGCGTCTGCGCGGCCTTTGGCGCGACCGCCGCGATCGAGCACCGTACGAGCTGCCCCCCGCTCGTGAACGACAAAGGCATCACCGCCTTCGTCCAGGCCGAGGCCGAGCGCTTCTTCGGCACGACGACGCGGGCTGTGCCCGGCATGGGCGCCGAGGACATGGCCTACTTTCTCGAGCAGCGGCCCGGCTGCTACTTCTGGTTGGGCGGCCGCAACGAAGCCGAGGGCATCGCCGGCCGTCATCACGACCCCGGCTTTGTCGTCGATGAACGCGCGATCCCGCTGGGGATCGAGTTCGGGATGCGACTGATCGAGGGATCGCTCGCGTCCCTCGCGACGAAGACCTAAACGAACTGCCGCATTCAAGGGAGGGATTCCATGTCCGAGCAGATGGGCATCTTCGATGTCATCGAGAACTGCCGCGCGATGCGGCGACTGAAGGCGGACATCGTGCCGGAGGAGTTGCTGGTCAAGCTCATCGATGCCGGTAATCGCGCGCCCACGGGGTCGAACGCCCAGAACGTGCGCTGGATCGTCGTGCGCGACGATGCCCAGAAGCACAAGCTCGCCGATCTCAACCGCACGGCTGTGACCGCCTACATGGAGAGCGGCCGCCTGAGCGAGCTGCCCCACCAGTCCGAGGAGCAGCGCGACCGCCAGCGCGCCGCCGTCATGTGGCAGATGGAGCACATGCACGAGATCCCCGCCTTGATCATCGCCTGCCTCGAATTCGACGCGCCGCCCGGAAACGCCTCCGGAATGGGCGGCGGCTCCGTCTGGCCCGCGGTACAGAACGTCCTCCTGGCGGCGCGGGCGCTCGGGCTGGGCGCCGCGCCAACCACGCTCGGCCTCTCGGACCGCGCGGCCGCGAAGGCGGCGCTCGGTCTCCCGGATACGGTCGAGCCGTACTGTCTGATCCCGGTCGGCTACCCCCACGGCAAGTTCGGCCCGGTGCGGCGCCTGCCAGTCGCAGAGACGATGCGCTGGGACCGCTGGGCGTAGGCGCTACGAGATCAGGATGATCCCGGCGGCGGCCACGACCGCCCCGACCAGCACCCACGGCGACATCCGCTCGCCGAGGAAGATCGCGCCCAGCGGCACCGCGAACAGCGGCGAGACCGCCGTCGCGACGGCCGCCCGCCCGGCGCCCGCCTCCTGGACGGCGTAGATGAAGAGCAGGCTCCCGAGGCCCGTACCGATGAGCCCGGCGAACAGCAGCGCGCCGTGGTCCCAACGCGAGATCGCGCGTCGGCGAAGGCTCGTCCGAGGGGCGACGCTAGCGGCGATCATGAGGACGCCCGCGGCCGCGGGCAGACGCACCGCCCCGACGGCGATCGCGCCCTGCCCCTCAGCTGCATCGGTGAGCCAGACAGTCGCGACGGCCCAGAGGAGGGCGGTAATCGCAACCAGCCCGAGGCCGGGCGCGAGCTGACGCCAACCACGAACCGCGCGCTCCTCGTCGGCTGCCCCCCGCCGCCCCAGCAGGGCGACGAGGTAGACCCCGACGAGAATCAGACCCGAGCCGGCCGCGGCGCTCGCCGTCACCTCCTCATCGAGCACGAGCACGGCGAGGATGTAGGTCAGCAGCACGAAGAGCCCGAGGCTGACCGTGAAGGCGCGCGCCAGCCCCAACGCGGCGAGAGACGCGATGTAGAGCGTGTCGCCGAAGACGAACCCCACGATCGCGGAGCCGATGAGCGCGGCCACGATCCCGGCGTCCATCCCGCTGAACTCGCCCGAGGCGAGGAGGAAAGGCACGGTCGCGAGCAGGAGGAGCGCGCCCCAGGCGCCGCGGACGGCACTGATCGAGAGGGCATCGACTCGCGACGAACTCGAAGCCATCATGGTGCTCGCGACCGCCCAGATCGCGGCCGAGCCGATGCCCGCCAGGACGCCCGGATTCATCGCCGCTTCTGAATGAAGCCGGGGATCCGTCTTGCGGCGATGGCCGTTTCAGTCAGTCTGTGTAACCCCAGACACTCCCTGGTCGTCCGCCCGAGGATAGCGCCTCACGATTCGGGGGGCGCCGCGAGCCCACTGCGCGGGGGTAGAGGCCCCGCTACACTCCCTCGCCATGCAGGCAGCGATCATCACCGGCAAAGAGATCATCGAGCTCCTCGAGTTCACGGAACCCACGCCCGCCGAGGGCCAGGCCGTCGTCCGTATCAACTACTGCGGCATCTGCGGGACCGACCTCCATTCGTACCAGTCCGGCGGACCCTCCAATCCCGCGATGTGCGGGCACGAATGGGCGGGCGAGGTCTCGGCGGTGGGCGCCGGGGTCACGAGCGTGCGTGAGGGTGACCGCGTCATTGGTGGGATCGCCCCCGCCTGCGGGCAATGCGATGCCTGTCGCGCCGGCTACAGCCGCAACTGCCCGATGGCGATGGTGAGCCTGATGGGCAGCCCCACCGCGCCGCTCCCGCACGGCGGATTCGCCCCCGCGATCGCCGCGGACGCCCGTCGTCTGACGCCCGTTCCCGCGGGCCTCGACGACCTCGACGCGGCGATGGTCGAGCCGCTCACCGTGGCGCTGCACGCGACCCGCCGCACCGACATCCGCCTCGGCAACACCGTGCTTGTCATCGGCGCCGGACCGATCGGGCTGCTCGCGCTGCAGTGCGCGCGCGCCGCAGGCGCAGGCCGCCTCTTCGTCGTCGAGCCCGTCGCGGACCGTGCCGAACTCGCGACCTCGCTCGGCGCCGACCTCATCTTCGACCCCTCGAGCGAGGACGTGACCGCGCGGATCGCGGAGGAGACGAACGGGCTCGGCCCGGACATCGTCTTCGAATGCGCTGGCATCTCGCCCACCATCCAGCACGCCGTCGACTACGTCCGGCGGGGCGGGGCGATCACGCTCGTCGGGCTCTCGAACGACCCCGCGACGATCAATCCCGGCGCCTGGCTCTCGAAGGAGGTGACGCTCGTCGCCTCCTTCGGCTACCTGCACGAAGAGTTCGCGATGGCCGCAGACCTCATCGCGACGGGCCGCATCCAGGTCAAGCCGCTGCACACGCGCACGGTGCCGCTGGGCGAGATCGGCGACGCGTTCTCGCTCCTGAACGAGGACCGGAGCCAGATCAAGGTGCTGGTCGACCCGCGGGCGGGATAGGCTCGGGCACCGCCCGCAGCGCGTCCGCGATGCCGGCCTCGGTCGGCCGGCGATCACGGATCCCCAGCGATGCGACGACATTCAGCAGCGCGAAGGCCACGAGCACCGCGAAGAGGATGCGAAAAGCAGCCTCGTCCGGATTTGCACCGAGGAGGGCCGCGATCATGGCGGCACCGGCGACCGAGCCCACGTAGCGCGTCATCGAAAAGGTCCCGGACACCGAGCCGGCCACGCTTCGAGGCCAGGCCTCGAGCGCGGCTGACGAACGCGCCGCCGCGGAGATGCCGAGCCCCACGCCGACGCCGACGAGCGGCACCACGATCGCCACGAGCGGCGGATCGGTGAAGAGCGCGACCAGCCCGATGGTCGCCGCGAAGATGACCAGGCTGCCGCCAACCACGAGCGGCTGGCGGCCGGCACGATCGGCGAGCACCCCGCCCAGGGGCGAGATTGCGATCATTGCCGCGCTGAGCGCGAACAGCACGAGACTGATCGTCTGGTCGTTCACGTCACGGACGCCGGCGAGGTAGAGGGGAATGGCCACCAGGAACGAGTACATGACGAGGTTCGTCAGCGCCTGGCCGGCCGCTGCCGCGCGGAAGTTCCCCTGCCGGAAGAAGCTGAGGTCGACGACGCTCGCGCCCTGGCGCGCGCGCAGCCAGTAGGCGGCTGCCGCAAGGGGTAACAGGGCGGTTCCGACGATCAGCAGCGTCGGGTTGTCGACACGCGTGGCACTGCCGATAACGACGACGCTCGCGAAGGCGAAGGTGAGGGCACCGAACGACGGCAGATCGATCCGCAGGATCGCTCGGCCCCCGCCCGCATCGGCCGGGAGGCGCAGGAGGAGCGCGATCGCTGCCAGGGAGAGGGGCACGTTCAGGAGGAACAGCAGCCGCCAATCACCGATCAGGAGCGCCCCACCGCCAACCACGGGCCCGAAGGCGGCGGCCGCAGAGAGCGCCGCCCCATTCGTCCCGAAGGCGGTGGCCAGCCGCGGCGAGGGCATCCGCTTGCGCAGCAGCGCGATCGCGTTAGGCATTACGAGGGCCGAGGCCACTCCCTGGAGCGCCCGCGTGACGATCAGCACCGGGAAGTTCCAGGCGAAGGCCGAGGCCACGGAGAAGATGATCAGGAGCACGAGCCCCACCCACATCACGCGAACGGAGCCGAAGGCGTCGCCAAAGCGGCCGGAGACGGGCTGCATCACCGCCACCGCCACCAGGTAGATGCTGATCAGCAGCGTCATCGCGCCGACGCCGACCTCGAAATGCTCACGTATCGCCGGCAACCCGACGGCGACCACGGTGCTATTGAGCGGGGTCAGGAGGCTGGCGAGCGCCACCGCAGCCTGCAGCTCGAAACTGCTCCAACGGCCCTGCGCTTCGGGCTCGGGTTCGTCGGGGGCGCGCTCGCGCGACACCTCGCGATCCTACCGTTCAGCGAGCCACTGCCGCAGGACCGCCTGCTCCTGGGGCGGCAGGCCGTAGCGCTCGATCCCCGCCGCCCGGCGCTGGCGCGTGACCTCGTACAGGACGAGCGCGGCCGCCACCGAGAGGTTCAGGCTCTGTACCATCCCCGCCATCGGAATCGTCAGGCGGCGGTCGGCGAGGACGATCGCCTCGTCCGAGAGCCCGCGGTGTTCGTTCCCGAACATCAGCGCGATCCGTTGCGCGGTCAGTGGTGCCTCAGAGATGTCCTCAGCTTCGCCCGCGGCCACGGTTGCGATGACTTCGTAGCCGTCGCGCTGGAGCTCCTCGATGCAGGCCCGAGCTGAGGTGTGAGCGGCGAAGTCGAGCCACTTGTTCGCCGAAGAGGACGTGAGTTTGCCCACGCGGCGCGGATCGAACTGCTGCTCCTCCGCGAAGATGAGGGAGACGCGCTGGAAGCCGAAGGCATCACAGCTGCGAAAGACCGCCTCCGCGTTGTGGGGATCGTGGATATCCTCGAGCACGACGACCCCCTGCTGGCGGCGTGCGGCAACGTCGTCGAGGCGGTGCGAACGTTCCGGCGTCGGCATCAGCCGAGCCTAGCCCCCACCCCCTGGACCGATCTAGCGCGAAAGGCTGGGAACGAGCGGTTCGGTAAGATAGACGGACTCATCGCGACACGTCAGGCGAAGGAGCAGCTTGTGAGCGAAGAAAACGGACTCGGGCGAGCCAGGGAGCTACGCGAGGCGTACGACGACGAGGTCGTTGCGGAGGGGCGCGAGCTGGCAGGGCCGTTCATGACGGTCTCCAGCCGGCCCATCGATCGGCTTTACGACCCGACGGACGTCACCGATGTCGACTACGAGCGCGACATCAACCTCCCCGGCTCGTACCCCTACACCCGTGGCGTTCACAAGACGGGCTACCGGGGTAAGTCGTGGACGATCCGTATGTTCAGCGGCTTCGGCTCCGTCGAAGAGACGAACCAGCGCTACCACGATCTCCTCGCCGCCGGAAACAACGGCCTCTCGATCGCCTTCGACATGCCCACGCTCATGGGCTACGACCACGACGAGCCCTGGGCCTTGGGCGAATTCGGCTCGTGCGGCGTGGCCGTCGATTCGCTCGCCGATATGGACCTCCTGCTCGAAGGCCTGCCCCTCGACAAGATCACGACATCGATGACGATCAACAGCCCCGCGCCTGTGATCTGGGCGTTGTTCATCGCCGCCGCTGAGAAGCGCGGTGTGCCCCGGGCGAAACTCGCCGGCACCCTTCAGAACGACATCCTCAAGGAGTACATCGCCCAGAACGAGTTCATCTATCCGCCGCGGGAGTCGATGAGGCTCGTTACCGACACCGTCGAATTTGCCTCCGCCGAGATGCCGCTCTGGAACCCGATCTCCGTGAGTGGCTACCACATCCGCGAGGCCGGCTCGACCTCCGTGCAGGAGCTCGCCTTCACCCTCGCCGACGGCATCGAGTACGTGAAGTGGGCGCTCGAGCGAGGGCTCGACATCGACAGCTTCGCGCCCCGCATCTCCTTCTTCTTTAACTGCCACAACGACTTCTTCGAGGAGATCGCGAAGTTCCGCGCCGCCCGCCGCATCTGGGCGCGCCAGATGCGCGAACGCTTCGGGGCGAAGAACCCGCGCTCCTGGCTGATGCGCTTCCACACACAGACGGCGGGCGTCTCCCTCACCGATCAGCAGCCGGAGGTGAACCTCGTCCGCGTGGCCATCCAGGCGCTCGCCGCGGTCATCGGCGGAACGCAGTCGTTGCACACGGACTCGATGGACGAGGCGCTGGCCCTGCCCTCGGACAAGGCCGTACGCCTCGCCGTTCGCACGCAGCAGGTGATCCAGCACGAGAGCGGCGTGGCGAACACGATCGACCCGCTCGGGGGCTCCTACTTCGTCGAGCGACTGACGACGGATATGGAGAACGAGTGCAACGCCATCTTCCAGCGAATCGAGGATCTGGGCGGCGTCATTCCCGCAATCGAGACCGGCTACTTCCAGAAGGACATCGCGGATGCCTCGGCGCGCTTCCAGCGCGAGGTCGAGAGCCGCGACCGCATCATCGTCGGCATGAACGACTTCCAGGTAGACGAGCCGATCGAGATCCCGATCCTGAAGATGGACCCCGAGGGCGAGAAGCGGCATCTCGCGCGCCTGAAGGCGTTCAAGGCCGACCGCGACGCCCAGGTCTGGGGCGATACCATGAGCGCTCTCGAAAGTGCGAGCCGCGACGGCAAAACGAATCTGATGCCGCTGATCATCGATGCCGTGAACGCGGGCGCGACCTCGGGCGAGATCTGCAATATGTGGCGAAAGGCGTTCAGCGAACACAAGGAGTTCGTGGTGGTGTAGCGGCCGCTCTTGGCTCTTGGCTCTTGGCTCTTGGCTCTTGGCTCTTGGCTCTTGGCTCTTGGCTCTTGGCTCTTGGCTCTTGGCTCTTGGCTCTTGGCTCTTGGCTCTTGGCTCTTGGCTCCTGCCCCTCTGAGCAGCCTTCGCGACTCGCCCCGCGCTAGCCGATAAGCGGTGTTCGCTCCCGTAGAGAGAGTTCACGCTCCGGCCACACCCACTCACTCTTCCCTGAAAACGTTCGCCCAACCTCGCGGAAGGCCAGCTTTTCGTAGAGCGCGATTGCAGGGAGTTGTGCGGCGGATGTCTTGAGAATTGCCGCCCCGAATCTGCGATCCCCGCACCAATTCACCGCGACTTCGCTCAGTCGACGGCCGATACCAGCGCGCCGCGCTGCCGGATCTACACGGAGCCGCTTGATCTCCACGAGATCCTTGGATTCTCCTGCTCCTTCGACTGCTTCGCGGGGCGCTGCCTCGCCCAGCTTCGCGCTCACTCGGGCTGCGGATTCTCCTGCTCCCTCGACTGCTTCGCGGGGCGCTGTCGCGCCCAGCTTCGCGCTCACTCGCGGGGCGGATTCTCGTTCTCCCTCGACTGCTTCGGGGGCGCTGCCGCGCCCGGCTTCTCGTTCACTCGCGGGGTGGCTCTACGCAGACCCCGGGGGGGGGGGTCGTTCTTGCCGGGTGCGTGTCTCGGTCGGGGTAGAATGATGCTCCGGCGCCGAAGAGTCGGGGCGCCGGCAAAGGGGGCCGCTCGTGCAAGAGGCCGTGGTCGAACGTCTGAAGCAGGAGATCCTGTACGAGTTCGCACGGGAGGGGCCGCCGGAGGGCTTCCCCAAGTTCCCGGACCTCCCCGCCGGCCGCTACCGCGACCCCCACTTCTTCGACCTCGAGTGGGAGTACCTCTGGAAGCGCGTCTGGCTCTACGCGACGCGCGACGAGGAGCTGCCCGCGAACGGCTCGTACCAGCTCTGGGACCACCTCGAGACACCGGTCGTCCTGGTACGGGGCGATGACGGCGTGATTCGCGCTTTCCACAACACCTGCGCGCACGGATCGCCGCTCCTCGACCTGCCCGACGATTCCGCTCTCTTCCACTGGAAGGACTTCGACTCGGGCGGCCACGACCTCCAGTACCAGCAGGAGTTCCCCCGGCGCACGCTGCCGGACGGCGTCCTCCGCTGTCCCGAAGCGGGCCACCGCTACGACCCGACGAGCGGCCGGCGAATCGGCGGCGAAGACGGCGACATCCCCGTTGAGGAACGATCCCTGCGTGAGATCCGCTGCGAGACCTGGGACGGCTGGGTCTTCATCACCCAGGATCCGGACGCGCCGGACCTGCTCGACTGGCTGCACCCCCTCCCCGAGCAGATGGCGATGTTCCAGGGCGCAACGCTGCGGATGATCGATAAGCGCTGGACAATCATCCCCTGCAACTGGAAGGTCACCGTCGAGGCCTTCCAGGAGGTCTACCACTTCAAGCACATCCACCAGAAGGCGGGCGTCTCGGGGCTCGACCAGCGCGGCGCTACCATGGGCGTTCTGCCCAACGGGCATTCGCGCATGATCACGCCGCTCTCGAAGCGCGCGGCCGAACGCAGCGGCCTCCGCCACCAGCTCGACTGGCGTACCGACGTCGACCGCCAGGCGTTTGGCGGAACCAACGGCGCGATGCCCGAGATCGCGACCGTCAACGGCATGACGCGCTGCACGAGCACAGCCTTCAGCGCGTTCCCGAATCTCGTGACACCGGTGAGCGCCACCGGGATGCCGTTTCTCCTCGCCTGGCCCCTCGACGTGGGAACGACGCGTTTCGAGTGGATCACGTTCACGGTCGACTGGGGCGATCAGCCCTCACCGGTGACCTCGGACCTCTGGCAAGCGCGGCTCGCGGGGTTCGATCGGACGATGGAAGAGGACACCCGGAACATGGCGCCGATGCAGAAGTCCCTGAACTCGCCGGGGCTCACGGGCATGCCTGTGAGCTACCAGGAGCGCCGAATCTGGAACTGCGCCGAGCAGGTCGACCGCATGATTGGCCCCGAGCGCATCCCCGAGGACCTGCGCGTTGCGCAGCTCCTCGAGCCGTACGTGGAGCGCTAGCGCCTCGCCTCAGAGCCCGAAATCGCTAGGCCTCCGCGCTACGCGATCGGCGCTCGCACCGATACCGGAACGTCCGCGGGGGCGGTGTACGCGGAAATCGGAAGGAGTAACCGATGCCCACCACTGCCCGCGTCGTGGTGCTCGAAGGCGACTACGGGGTCTGCGCCATCCAGGAGCTCGAGCTGCCCGACCCCTCGCCCCACCAGGCGGTTGTCGAGATCTACGGAGCTGGGATCGAGCACGGCCAGCTGCAGCAGATCGAAGAGCCCCAAGCCACCCCCATCATCCCCGGGCGGGAGGGCACCGGCCGCGTCCTCGAAGTGGGCAGCGCCGTCACCCGCGTGAAGGTGGACGACACCGTGCTGGTCACGCCCACGCCGGCCGAACCAAACCGCGAAGCGGAACTCCCGACGATCGAGTTCGACGACGGCACCGTGACCGAGGCGGGACCGACGGCTACCTGGGGCACGAACGCCGTCATCGACGAGCAGTTCCTCGTGCCCATCCCCGACCTTCCCGACAAGGAGGGCGCGACGGTCCTCGGCCACACGACGATGCTGGCGGCCGCAGCGGTCCATACAGCCGGCGTTGCCGCAGACGAGAGCGTGGCCGTCTTCGGCTGCGCTGGCGCCGGGCTCTCCGTCGTGGCCGCCGTGGCGGCTGCCGGGGCGAGCACGATCATCGCCATCGATCGCGATGACGCCCGCCTCGAGGCGGCGGGGAAGCTGGGTGCAACCGCGACGCTGAACCTGAGCAGCGCCGCCGCGGTCGAAAAGCTGGCCGAGCTCGTGCCGGGCGGCGTGGCGCACCTCTTCGACTGCGTCTACGAATTCGAGGCGAGCGCGAGGCCCGGCCGCGCGCCCGTCCGTGACGGGGGCTCGGCGCTGGTCGTAGCCAGCCCAGCAACGGAGGCGCGTCGCGCCGAACTCGATGCGCTCATCTCCCAGTACGGCTACGCCGAGCCCGACTCGCCGGACCCCGACCGCGACGCGGCAGCGCTCCTGGCGTGGCTGGACGCCGGCAAGCTCGACCTCTCGGTGATCGTGAGCAATCGGTTCACCATCGAGCAGGTGAACGAAGCCACCCAGCTCCTCGAGAACGGCGAGATCACCGGGCAGACGGTGATGGTGGTCGAGCCGCTGCGCTAGGCAGCGGCGGCCGGCGTTCGCGGAGACGCGTTGCCCAGTGGCGATGAGGGCAGCAATAGGAGCGCCTCGGCCAAAGGTCGAGCAATCACCGGCGAGGAGCCTCACCTCCCCATCGAATTACTGGAATTAGGACGACGTCGAAGACGCTAGGCTTAGACAGCCATGATCGGCGCCGACGGACAGGGGAACGCCGACGGACTTCGTGAGGGCGCCTCGGGGATGTCTTGACCTGCGGTCTGAGCGGATGGGGAGCCCACTCGCGTCATCCGGCGAAGGGCGAGCCGGGCCAATGAGAACCCTGGGACGCCGCGGACTCCTGGTCGCGGCAGCCGCGGTGCTCGGGGTCGCGGTTCTGGCCGCCTACCCCCTTTGGGGCAGCTCTTCGGGCAATGCTGATGCGGAGGCCCTCGGATCTCGCCAAGATGCTTGTCCAGTGACCGCCCCTGATGGTTCTTTCTTGCCTCCGGCGCCGTACCCGGCGGCGCCCGTAGGAACGCCAGGCGGTGACGTCTGGTACGGCACAACGGATTTATTTACCGCCCTGCCGGCGTCCGGACTGGAGCTGACGGTGGGCGGGCAAAAGACTTTCTGGTGGAGCCTTGAGTTCGACTACCGGAACGAACCGTGGCCACCGATCACCGTCACGGCGGCCCGCCGCGCCAGCTCCGCGACAGCCGTCAGGAGCCATGTGCCGGCGACCCACGGCGTGGTTGCCGGCGGCCAGCCCTTCATGCTCGCCGGCATCGACTTCCCGGAGGCTGGCTGCTGGTACCTTCGAGCGGAGTACCGCGGCCACGTGCTGGAGCTCGTCGGGGAGGTCCGAGACCCCTAGCGTTCAGTGTTGTTGAGGGGGAGGGGATTCCCATGAGCGAGGGCACTCCCGCCAAAGACCGCCTCCTCGCCGCCGAGGGCGAGGCGTTCGCCGACTGGCAGACGGTGCTCGAACGCCCCCCGTGCGGGCGCTGGGCGCAGCGACGGCGGGGCCGTGGCCGAAGTCGCGGCGCACATCGCCGGGTGGCGCCGCTTCTCCGCGCACCGGCTCGAACGCCACGCCGCGGGCGAGCTGCTCGATCCGCCGGAAGCCGCAGCCTTCAGCGCGGAGGCCCGCGAGGGCGTGGCGGGCCGAGACGACCACGAGCTGCATGCCGAGGCCGAGGACGCCCGAGGGGCGTTCCCCGCCGCTGTCGCGGCGCTCAGCGTGGACGCGCTGGAAGCGCACCATGGCCTCGGCGAGTTCATCGTCGAGGCGAACGGCGCTCACCATTACCAGGAGCACCTCGCCGACTTCGCTGTGCGTGACCGCTGACCGGAGCCAGGGCGGTTGCGGCACTTCGGCGCCCGGTTGCCGTTCGGCGCGACGGGACTATGGTCCTCATGTCCCACGGGACATGAGGACAGGACCGGGAGTCAACGATGGATGAGGCGAAGCCACCGACGACGATCGATCGCGTCCAGCTCGGCGTCCGCATGGCGAGGGTGCTCAAGGGATTGGCCGAGTTCAGGGGCGTCGCTCTGGGCCCGCTCCTGGAGAACATCGTCCTTCACTCGTTCGCGCCGGACGCGGGTCAGGAAGGGGAGATGTCGTACAGCCCCCACGGAAAGAAGGCGCTGCAGGCTCGCGGATTTCGAGCGCATCTACGGGATGGACTTCGATACGCATGCCGTGCGCGACTTCTGGTGACTCGAAGAGGCCGCCGCTGAAGCGGCCGCCGCGGGAGAGCCGGAAGGCTAGGCCTCTCCCTCCGGCGCAATGACGAACAGATCGGAGCCGAGCGGCGCCAGCGCCTCGCGCAGCGAGCCCGCGCCGCGGGCAGGCGGCCACAGCAGCGCGGCATAGTGGAGCTGCTCCGCAAGGAGGGCGCTACGCGTCGCCTCGGGCGGGCCGCCCTCGCTTTCGGCTCTTACCGCGTCCGACCAGTCCCGGAGCGAGAGGCCGGGGATGCCGTAGGTGAGGCACGTGCCCTCGACGTCCTGGGTGTTGTGCGTGCCGAGCACGAGCGAAGCGAGCTCGTTGACGTCGGGGCTGTGCCAAGCGGCCTCGTGATCGAAGCGCTGGTACGTGTGGCGGTTGAGGAACGTCATCGAGAGCGTGAGCCAGGTCTCGCGATCGGGCGCTGCGATGAGGTTCCAGCCGCCCTTCGCTCGGAGCAGGAGCAGCGGGACCGCGGACCCGAGCGAAGCGAACGTGTCCGGCCCGAACTCGTCGACGAGCACCGGTGGCGGCGGCACGTCCGCGACCCATTGCCCGCCGGCTCGCCAGAGCCCGCCCGCGAGGATGGCCTCGGCCAGCCCCAGCGCGCGCGACGCGGCCCGGTCGGCTCGGCCGTGCTCGCCGATCTCAACGGCGAGGTCGTAGGCGCCCAGCGTCGATGTCAGCTCGCGGAGGGGCAGGGCAGCGGCGGGGGCGGGCGGCGCTGCCCTGCCCCCTTTGGCCGTCATAGCGACGGCCTCGCGGGCATCTGGCCAGAAGCGAAAGAGCGCGATCACCTCGTCGCGATCGGTGGTACAGAAGCGAAGCGCCCCAGCGCCCTAACCGCGATGGCCGGACCTAGCCGCGGTTCCGCGTCGCGTCCCACTGCTCCCAGTTCGTCACTTCGTCCACGGGCTTGCGGTTGGTGGAGCCGAAGTTCGCATCGGGGAAGCCCATCGGGATCAGCGCCACGGGTGTCGCCTCAGCCGGGATCTGGCAGTGCTCGCGGAGGACGTCGTCGACCGCGCCCTGGAACGTGGTCATCACCGTGCCCAGGCCGAGCGCACGCGCGGCGAGCAGCATGTTCTGCACGGCCTGATAGATCGAGCTGCCAGCGAGCAGCGTGCTCGCATCCTGGCTGGGCGAGGAAATCTGGTAGAGGCAAGGCACGATGAAGACCGGCGCCTGCGCGAGGTTCTCGAAGAGGCCCATCGCGCCGGTCATCATCAGGCGCTCGCCCTTGTTCCCGGACTTCTGCGCGTTCTCGATCATCTGCTTCAGGCCCGGATTCTCCAGGCCCTTGCGCAGCTGCGCCGAGATCGCATCGCGCGTGCCCTGATCCTGAATCACGACGAAGCGCCAAGGTTGCAGGTTGCTGCCCGAGGGGGCCTTCGTGCCCGCCTCGATCACCTTCCAGATGAGGTCTTCGGGGACGGGCTCGTCCTTCCAGCGACGGATCGCGCGCTGGGTGTAGATCGCTTCCCAGAGGTCGTCGGTTCCGGAACGGGCGTCTGGCATGATGTCCTCGCTTGGCGGTGGCGGCGGCCCTAGCCGCCGAGACCGCTTCCTTTGCTGGGCGAATGTTTACCGGGATGGCGCTCTGGCGGGCCAGGCCCGTGATCGGATCGTAGTCCCCGACATCCACTTCGAGGCGCAGAACGCGTGGCAGAAACGCAGAAGAACTTCCTTGTTTCGATCACGGAGTGTCCCCGAGAGTCAGGATGATGGGGGGCGAGTCTAGCACGGGAAAATCCGCGATCGCCCGAGCGCTTGGCAGATGTACGATGGCTCTGGAGCACGCCATGGTTACACGCTCACGCAGCGCCTCGGAGATCGACGACTTCGCCGACGCCGTCGGCAACTGGCTGCTCACGCAGGAGTTCGGCTCGATCAAGCCGCTAGCGTTCCGCCATCGCCTCGGCTCAGTCGACGACGAGACGTTTGTCGTAATCGAGCTGCTCGTGAGCGACCCCCCGCCCCGCCCCGCAGAGTGGTACCTGATGGACCTCGAAGATCTCACTGAGGCGATGACGTGGCCGCTCGATGACTACCGCGCGCTCCTCGATGCGGCGACGGCCAAGGGCGTCGCCGCATCGGCGCCCCAGACGGGATAACAGATTACTCACCCGTCACTACGTACCTCTTTCCGGAACGGGAGGCGCAGCAGTACGGATTTGACCCGGTAAGTGGCTGATCCGATCCAGCCCAGGCGACTGCTCCAGCAAGCTGGTGACCTGGCGCTGGGGTCATCCTTCGCCTCTTCGGGAGACTCGCCGCCGCCGCCGGAAGTCGCCCGATTCGTAGAAGCCTTGCCCGCCCGAACGACGGTCGATTTCCGACGCGCGATTTCAGCCGCGTATTACGCGGTCTTCCACGCTATCACGGTTGAGGCCGCTGGGCTCATGTCCTCCGGTGCGCTGCGCTACGAACTCGCTCGTGCGTTCAACCACCGGGATCTCGTAGCTGTAGCAGCCTGGATACTCGGGGGCACGCCCCCGGAAGGGTTTGCAGAGACAATCGAGCAGCTGCGCCGGGACGACTCGATTCGGGAAGTCGCAGTCGGGCTACGAGGCCTGAGCAAGGCCCGGGCACAGGCCGACTACGATCATTCCGCCGAGCTCTCCCAGAGTCAGGCTGTCGCCGAGATTCGGGTCGCGGCGCAGATTGTCTCGGTAGTCGAATCGCCTGAGTTCTCAGCCAGTCCCGCCGGGCGGCTCTTCCTCGGGCTCATCGCCCTTCGCGCGAGCTCGCTCCGCTAACTGATCCGGTTTCCGCTCTGGTAGCGCTCCGGGTCGTCGCGGCGATCCTCGCGCTCGCGGGCCCAGCGGGTGTTGCGCTGGCGCATCACCTTCAGGACCTGCTGGAGCTGCGGGCCGCGCTTCTTGATGACCTCGGCCGCGAGCGCTTTGGCCTCGGTGAGCTCTGCGGGATCGTGGACGTACTCGTTGTCCACGAAGATCACTTCGACGGGGCAGGCATCGATGCAGACGTTGCAGTCGATGCAGCCCGCGGGCTCGATCGTGTGCTGCAGATCGGGGGTGTCGTAGTAGCGAATCGTGTTCGTCGGGCACACGTGGCGGCAGTTCCCGCAGTTGATGCAGCCCTCGACGATTTTCAGCGCCACGGTTAGGGGCTCGCCTCATGCCCGGGCTTTTCGGGCATCACCGAGGCGCGGAACTTGGCCCGCGGCGCCAGCTCCTTGAGCAGCTCGTCCTGATTGCGTCTCCGGGCCCAGGCGCGCGCCTTCTCCAGTGCAGCTTCGAGGGCGTCATCGACCAGCACATCCGTCGGGTCGAAGGCGATGCAGTCGACCGGGCAGACGGGCACACAGGCGTTGCAGTCGATGCACTCCTCCCGGTAGATCGTGTGCTGGAAGTCCTTGGTATCGAAGTAGTGGATCGTGTCCGTGGGGCAGACCCGGCGGCAGTAACCACAGTTGATACAGAGGCCCGCATCGATGACGTAGGTCACTCGTCGTCGCTGCCGCGAATCCCGACCACGCCACCCGCTTCGGTGAGGATCTCCTCCAGATGCATGCGCCACTCGTTTGCGAGGCGCCGCTTCTTGGGGGTGTCGGCGAGCTCCTCGATCTGGGCTCGGCCCCACTGAATGTGCTCCTCCTCGTCCGTGAGTATGGACTTGAGGATGCGTACGGTGGGGGCGTCGACGACCTGGTCGGTGGCACGCAGGTGGTAGAGGTAGTGCGTCGCCAGGTGCGGCTTGAGCACGCCGAAGATGCCCATGACGCGGAGGACCGAGTCCTCCGCATCCTGGATCGCCTCCATGAAGGTGCGGAACTCGTCGTTCGGCGGATCCATCTTGGGTGAGGTCATGAGCGGGTAGGGGCCCTCCGCCCCCTCCGTTACACGGAGCTCGGGCAGGCGCTTCCCCAACATGTCCGCGTGCTGGGCGCAGTGGTAGGCCATCGGCCCGAACTCGACTTTGTGGTGGACCTGCGGCTGCGTGGCGATCCACTGCAGAAGGGCGCGCATCATCTCCACTTCGGCGTAGCGGTAGTGGGTCAGGCGGCGGGCACACTCGTCCACGGAGAACGCCCCCCCGAGCCGCCGCTGGGGCACCCATAGGTCAACCATGCCGGTCTCGCTTTCTGGCCATCTCGCTTCGGACGCTCACTACTTGAGCTCCTCGCGGGGGGTGAAGTAGAGCGCACCCGACTCGCACGGTTCGTGCAATTTCCAATCGCCGCCTTCGACGGCAGCCGCGACATCTTCCTCGGCATCCCACATCGTGATCTGTTCGTCCTCGAGCGTGGAGACGGAGCACTCCGGCTTCTCGCAGACGAGGTCGTGAATCACCATCGCCTGCGTGTCGCCACAGTAGCGCTGGAAATTGAAGGGTGGTCGCCAACGTTTCGCCATTACTGCGCCTCTCTCGCGACTGCGCTGCCGCGCGCCTAGAGCGCGAATTCCTTCGGAGCGACGACTTCGTCGCCGGTATTGAGCGCCATGATCAGGTCTTCGAACGCCCGCTGGGCCTGCATCGCCTCGCGGCGCTTCGCGTCGTTCCCCTCCGTGAGTCGCGGCACCCAGTAGTTGCCCACTTCGACGTGCATGACCTCGTCCGCATGGTTGAAATCGAACGCCCGCTCCCACTCGGGATCGCCGATGTTGCGACCCATGTCGATGAGGGCGGTGAAGAGGTTCATGGCCAAGCCCTCGCCGCCGCGGTGGACCGAGGCCAGGCTGTTGATCAGGCCGAGCGCGGCGCCCGGTTTCGAGTTCCCGCCGGAGCTGGCGAGGCCTTCGCCGGCAGTATAGCCGTCGACGAAGTCGCCGAGGGTGCAACCGTTCTTCGCCATCTGCTCGAGGACGATCTCGGTGTGCCGGCACTCGTCCCAGGTGAGCCGCGCGTTCACGAGCGCCAGCTCCCACGGGAGCTGGTCGACGCCTTCCTTCGTGGCCTCGACGTAACGGCGCCCGAAAGCCTCCGAGCCACCGATCTCCCCGCCGTACATCGAATGGAGGAGCACCTTGACCGGCAGCTTCTCGGGATCGCGGAGCAGGATCGAAGGCATGTCGATGCCCTGCTCAACCCAATTCGAGCGCTCACTCACGGGCAGGTAGCGGTGCGGGGGGTCGCGCCGGATCTGACCGGGGGACGGGGCCTTGTAGAAGGGCCGCTCCGTGGTCGCTTCAGCGGTCATCGCCAATCTCTCCTCTACCCGGGGCGGGGATGCATCCATTTCCAGTCGTTGTGTAGGGAGTCATGATACCCCGTGGCGCTCGCGCCGTGGCGAGGCTAGGCCAGGACCTCGCGCAGCCGGTAGACCAGATCGCTTCCCGCGCCGCGGCCGACCTGCTCGAAAACGCTCGCCATTGCCGAGCCCTCGACCACTGGATCGATCCGGCTCCACGAATGAACCACGGTGCGGTGGAGGATGAGCCAGGGACCGCCATCGCGGCGCTCGAAGATGTCGACGTAGCGCCCGCCCCAGGTGAAATCTTTGGCGACGCCGTGCTCGTCCGCGGGCAGGCGGTGGTAGCAGACGTGGTAGGTCTCGGAGTACGCGCGGTCACCTTCGACCTCGATCAGCGAGTTGCCCAGGAAGTGCTCGGTGCAATCGAGGTTCGAGAGACCTTGCATCACGTGCTCGGCGAATTCGTAGGCGTTCCCCTTGAAGGTGCCGTGGTCGTCGTACGCGTCGGGGTGGTAGGCCGACTTCACCAGGTCCGGGTCGAGCAGATCGATGCCGCGTGAGTAGCGCATCAGCGTGTCGCGGATCTCCTGTTTGGCCAAGAGCTCGTCGATCGCCGCCTCGCGGTCGGTCGTTCGAACGGTGGTAGTCATGCTCAAGCCTCCTCGCCCGCAGGCGCCGCCATTCTAGGCGTGAGGGGGGCGGGTGCGATCAGGTCTGAGCGTGGTGCTCCGGAGACACGTCTCGAATGTGAGTTGCGAAGAACCACTGATGGCCGCCGGGATCGACTGCGGCGTACAGGCGGTCGCCGTATGGCTGGTCCTCGAGCGCTCGCGTGATGTTCGCGCCCGCTGCCACCGCGTGGGCATGGTGCGCGTCGACATCGTCGACGTAGCACATGACGCTGCCGCCGCTCGTATCGAGATCGCGCACCTCGCCGTGCGCCCCGCGGAGGGGACCGGCGAGCATCACGACGTTCTCCTCGAAGCCGAGCTCGGCATGCATGACGCCGCCGTCGGCTGCGGGTACGCGCAAGCGCTCGTTGAATCCGAAGGCGTCGTGGAGAAAGGCGAGGGCCTCCACCGCATCCTGGTAGTAGAGATACGGAATGATGCGCTGGGTTCCGTCTGGGGGGTTTTGGGGCATGGCATTGCTCCCGAAGGAGTGGGGTCGAGCGAAAGGGTAGGATAGCGGCCCTATTCGTGGAGGTCTCAGCCATGCCCGCAAGCGACGCACCCGAGACGGCCGTAGGGATGGCGGAGGCCGCCTCCGCGTTCCTCGACACCCTCGATCCCGAGCGACGCGCCCGCGCCCTGCGGCCGCTCGAAGATGACGCGGAGCGCCGCCACTGGAACTACGCGCCGATGGCGCGGCAGGGCTTACCGCTGCTGGCGATGGAGCCGCTTCAGCAGCAGGCCGCGCACCGCCTCGCCGCAAGTGGTTTGAGCCGCTCCGGCTACGTGACGGCGGCCACGGTCATGAGTCTCGAGAACATCCTCGACGCGCGCGAGCAGTGGCAAGGGGGGCGGCTCGGGGTGGACGTGGGGTCCGAGCGCTGGCGCGATCCGCTGCTGTACTTCGCGACCATCTTTGGTGAGCCCGGAGCGGCGGCCTGGGGCTGGCGGTTCGAAGGCCATCACGTCTCGTTGCACTTCACGATCGCGGAGGGGCAGGTGGTTGCCCCGAACCCGACCTTCTTCGGCGCAAACCCGGCGGAGGCGCACTTCGGCGGCGCGGGCAGGCTGCGTCCGCTCGCGGGCGAGGAGGACCTCGGCCGCGAGCTCCTCCTCGCGTTGGATGAGCAGCAGCGCGAAGTCGCCGTCATTGCGGCTGCCGCGCCCCCCGACATCGTGCAGTCCAACCGCCCCCGCGTGGAGGATGAGGCCCTCCCGATCCCGACATCGCAGCTCATGGGCCTCCCCAGCGACAGCCGCTGGGAGGAGCGCGCGCGCGCCGAGCGTGCCGGGCTCGGCTTCGGCGCCGAACAGGAGGCGGCCTTGCGCTACTCCACGGCACCTCGGGGGATCGCCGCCGGCGCGTTGAGTGACGGTCAGCGAGGCATTCTCGGGAAGCTGGTAGCCCAGTACGTCGACCGGCTGCCGGACGAACTCGCGGTCAGCCAGGCGCAGGCGCTTGGGGCGAGCGCCCTCGAGACGATGCACTTCGCCTGGGCAGGCGGCGCGGAACCGGGCGAGCCGCACTACTACCGGCTGCAAGGCCCTCGCTTCCTCGTCGAGTACGACTGCACCCAGAACGACGCGAACCATATTCACGCGGTCTGGCGAGACCCCGAGGGCGACTTCGGCGAAGACCTCCTGGCCCGCCACTACGCCGAGCACCACGCGCCCGCGAACTGACGCCCGCCAATAGGCCAGCTGGCGGATGCCCGCCCACGTCCCGCCGGGCCATCATTCGCAAGGCCCCCCTGGAGGTTCTCGTGCTCCCACCGCCCACCGAGCGACTGATCGTCCCCCTCCACGAGCTCCTCGCGATCGAGGACGAGATCGCGGCGAACGTTCGCGTTCTGACGCAGCGGGCGCACGGTAGCGTCACTGCTTTGGAGCTCCTCAGCGAGGTCGAAGGGCTCGCGTGCGCTCACGCGAAGGCGCTTCGCGAGCGGCTCCAGGATCTCCAGCCCCCGCCGGGCGAGCCCCGAGATCGCGAAGAGATCACGAACGCGTACCTCCAAGCGCACCCCGCCTCCACCGCCTTGCGGGACGCCTACGCCCTCCTCCAACGAGCGATCGTCGGATATGCCGGAATGGAGACGATTTCCCACCGGCTGGGCGACAGCTGGATTGCCGCCGACGCTGGCACGACATCGCACATCGGCCGCGATCACGCTCAGGAATACCTCGCCACGGCCGGGCGGATCATGGCGGTGATCCACGACCTCGTCATCGAAGAGCTCGAGGCAGACGAGCTATTCTGTTGCTGTACCTGCCCCGCTTGCAGCCTCGGCCTCTGTGTCTGCGCCCCCGCAGGCCGAGCGATCTTCGCGGAGCCGTGGATGGCCGCGAAGCCGCCCGTGGCCGAGCACGGTGTTGGCTTACACATCCCTCGTCCAGGTAGTGCCGCGGACAACATCCTCCGCACTGGCGACGTGGTCGTCGCCGTAGACGGCGAGCGGATCGAGGCGCTCGGGCACTTCCAGCAGGCGTTGCGTGGGGGGCCGTCTCCTGAGGACGAGCGCGAGCTCGGGGAGCTCGTTCCCGTCACCGTCCAGCGAGGAGGCGAAGAGCTCACATTAGAGGTCCCGTACCGGCGTGAGGGCCACGACATGAACGAGGAGGAGTGCTTGCTCCCCTCAGGCCAAGGCTTCTACCTCGACCAAGCGAAGAACGTCCAGCGGCGGCTGAGGCGCGAACGCCCTGCGGGCTCTCCCGGCACAGGCCTCGCTGCGCTGAGCGTCCGCGAGATCCAGGTCCTCCGGCTCCTGGGGCTCGGCGCGACCAACCCCATGATCGCCGAGGAGCTGGAGATCGCCCGCGCGACCGTCAAACAGCACGTCGAGCATATCCTCGCGAAGCTCGGGCTCTCGAATCGAACCGAGGCCGCAACCTTGGCCGCGCGCGAAGGACTGCTCGAGCCGCAATAACTTCCTGGGAGGATAGGTCAGATGGGGGAGGGCAGTCCCGCCGGCCCTCGCCACTATCGGTGTCTGCCGAGGCCGCGATGCCTCGCAAGCACGGAGGGCCCAGTGGCCAAGGACAGATTCCCCCAGCTGATCGAGACCGACTGGCTGGAAGACCACCTTGATGACCCCGACCTGCGCATCATCGACTGCACCGTCTTCCTGCCCAACTACTTCGACGAGCGCGCGGCCGAGGAGGTGCAGGTCGTCTCGGGGCGGAGCGAGTACGACGGGGGCCACATCCCCGGTAGTGTCTTCGCCGACCTCATCAGTGAGTTGACCGACCGCGAGAACGATCGCTTCATGTTGCCGATGCCGCCGCCCGAGCAGTTCGGCGCGGTCATGTCCCGCCTTGGGGTTGGGGAGGGCACACGGATCGTCCTCTACGACCGCATGGTCAACATTTGGGCGACGCGCTTGTGGTGGATGCTGCGGGCGTTCGGCTTCGACGACGCGGCGGTCCTGAACGGCGGCTGGCAGAAGTGGACAACCGAAGGCCGGCCAATTTCAACGGAGTCCGCGAGCTACCCGCCGGCCCAGTTCGCTGCTCGCCTACGGCCCGATCTCATCGCAACGAAGGACGAAGTCCACGCCGCGATGGACGACGGCTCGACCTGCCTCATCAACGCCCTCGACGCGGACGAGTATGCAGGGCGCGGACCCGTGCGTTACGGCCGTGGCGGCCACATCCCCACCTCCGCAAACGTCTCCTTCCTCGAAGTGCTCGACGCTGACACGAACGCCTTCCTCCCACTGGAGCAGCTCCGGGCGAAGTTCGCTGCCGCGGGCGCCCTCGGCAGCGAGCGCGTTATCACCTACTGCGGGGGCGGCATCGCCGCCAGCGCGGATGCGTTCCTGCTCACGCTCCTCGGCGCCCAGAACGTCGCGCTCTACGACGGCTCGATGACTGAGTGGGCCGCCGACCCAACCCTGCCCCTCAAGACCGGGGACACGCCCTGAACGCAAGGCCGGCCATGACTCCCTGAAGCCGCAGCAGACGAGC
>Ga0310121_10000900_pt1 | contig 31607 bp, 25 predicted proteins | sample CB27_Tmax_986_MG_FD_203504 | JGI IMG/M metagenome (GOLD analysis project Ga0310121, IMG submission 203504) | Marine microbial communities from Western Arctic Ocean, Canada - CB27_Tmax_986 | ecosystem: Environmental > Aquatic > Marine > Oceanic | place: Canada: Western Arctic Ocean | collected... | reverse complement strand
ACATCGTTGAGCCCTTGCGGCATGGATTGGCACCCATTGGGGCACGGGCTGGACTGGGCGATGGCGTCGTTTGCACAGGTGACGAGGTTGTCGCCGTCGCACCAGTCTCCGTTGGTCTTGGCGGTGCAGAAGTCGGGCGGCTCGTTGCACACATCGTTGAGCCCTTGCGGCATGGATTGGCACCCATTGGGGCACGGGCTGGACTTGGCGATGGCGGCGTTTGCGCAGGTGACGAGGTTGTCGCCGTCGCACCAGTTTCCATTGGCTTTTCCGGTACAGAAATTCGTCGCCTTCTCGCATTCATCGTTCACGCCAATCGGCATGGATTGGCACCCATTGGGGCAGGCAGTGGTCTGTGTGACAAGGCCGTCGTTGCATTGGACCAGATTGTTGCCGCTGCACCACAGGCCGTTCACTTTGCCATCGCACTCGGGATCGGTCGTGTTGGCGCATTGATCGGCGGTACCCAAGGGCATGGAAAGGCACCCGTTGGGGCATGGGGTGGTGGACGCGATCGATCCATTTTGGCAGTTGACGAGATCGTCTCCCTTGCACCACAGGCCGTTTATTTTCCCCTCGCAGAAGCTCTGGGAATCGGGTGCACATTGATCGGCCGTGCCCACCGGCATGGACTGACAGCCGTTCGGACACGCCGTCTCCGAGGCGATACTGCCGTTCTGGCAATTGACCAACGCATCGCCCTTGCACCACAAGCCATTCAGTTTTCCTTGGCAAAATGTGTCACTGGGTGGTGGCACATCGCCACATTGTTGGCTGTTCTGACTGGTAAAGGTCTTGTTGCAGATCAGATCGGCCTCCGAGATTTCGGCGAATCCGTCAAAATAGACCGAGGGCGACCAGATGGTGGGGCCCTTTTGGAACTGAAAATGCAGATGGACACCTGTGCTGTTTCCGGTGGTACCCACGGTGCCCAGCGCTTGGCCCGTACAGACGGTTTGGCCGGTGGAGACCACAATGGAGCCGGGCGCCAGGTGGTTGTACATGGAGTGCACACCGCCCCCATGATCGACGATGACGGTGTTGCCCCAACCGCTATTGTATTCGGCGGATTTGCAGCCATAACACCCTCCAGTGACGTCCCCTTTGACGTAAACGACGGTGCCGTTAAAGGTGGCAACGGCCTTGCCCCCGGAGGGCCCGCCGCCAAAGTCGAGCGCGTAGGCCATATAGGGCGCCGTATGGCCGTTCCAATTGCATCCGCTGCCGGGAAATTTCGACGCCCAACTTTGGGTGATCACGTATTGATTGCCGTTGGTCACAGGCATGTGTGGCATGAACCCAAATGTGGCGGCCGCCTGTGTTGTCGCGAACGTCCGGGCTGGCTGTGGATTCTCAAAATGCGCCGGGTTAGGCTCGTCGACCGGTGTGCATCCGGAACCGAGAAGGACCACGATCGTGGGCCATGCGCTGTACCAAGAGGTGCTGGATCGAATCATCAATTGCTGTCTCCTGAGTGCTTTCAGCCGGGAGCCTATTTTACCGCACCTTCCGCCCAGCACCTAGCACCAAGACGCCCTTCCGTGTGCACATTGGTTCCACATCGCGAATCGGAAAAAGTCAGAGCGGTCTGAGTACGCGTCATTGTCTGGCAAAAAGGGCAATCCCCTACAGATCATCGTCGTCGTCGACGACGGGCTTCCCTCCATCGCTTCCGGGGTTGTCTTTGGTGTCTCCGGCAGGACTGTCCACATCCTCCCCAAACTCGAGTTCAAGCTCTTCCATGGATTGTTCTTCGTTCAGCTTTTCCAGTTCCGGTTCTGCGGACTGGTCCATGAACTGGGATGGCAGCCACAGGGACAAAGGCTCCACGTAGGTGATCAACATCAATGTCGCGAAGAGCAACAGGAGGTAGGGGATCACCGATTTGTAGACGGTCATGACCCGCTTTTTGAACTGGAAGCTGGCGATGAACAGGTTGATGCCCACCGGCGGGGTCATGTAGCCGATCTCCAAGTTGATCAAAAAGATGACGCCCAAGTGAAGCGGGTGCACTCCGTAGCGTTCGGCAAAGGGCACCAAGAGTGGGACCACCGCCACGATGGCGCTGAAGATGTCCATGAGGCAGCCGACAATGAGTAAAAAGACGTTCAATGCGAGCAGAAATGCAATTCGGGAGTCGATGTGCTGCTCCAGGACACCCAGGATCTGTTCGGGGATTTTGTTCAGGTTCAGGTAGCCTGTCAGTGGCATGACGACGGTCATGATCAAGATGATGGCGCCGACCAGAATCATGGAATCCGCCACCATCTTGGGCAGATCGCGGGTGACGTGGATGTCTCGGTGGATTCCCACTTCAAGAATGAGCAAATAGACGCACGTGAGCGTCGCGATTTCATTGATGTCCAAGATCCCGGTCAAAATGGTGGTCAAGATAAAGACCGGCAGCAACGTTTCGCCCAGGGCCTCCTTGAGCGCTCTTCCGACCTCACTCCACGAGAATGTTGTCCGCTTGATCTTGTAGCGAACGCCCATAATGGCTGAATACCCGCAGAGCACACCGGTGAGGATGAGGCCCGGAATGAGGCCCGCCATGAAGAGGTTGGCCGGTGTCATGATGCTTTGGCCGGGCGTGGCCAGCCCGTAGACCAACGCGAAGATGAACACGGGCAAGGCCGGGAAGAAGAGAAGGCCCAACGACCCGGATGCGGTCAGAAGACCCAATGAAAATTGTTCGGGATATTTCCGCTCCATCAAAATCGGATAGAGCAGGCCGCCCAGGGCGATGATGGTGACCCCTGAGGCCCCCGTGAACGTGGTGAAGAAAGTGCAGGCACACACGGCCACGATGGCCAACCCGCCCGGTGCCCATCCCAGAATCGCGTCTGCAAATCGAACCAGCCGTTTGGGGGCGTTGCTTCGTGCCAACAAGAAGCCAGCAAAGGTAAAGAGCGGAATGGGGAGTAAGTGCTCTTGGTCGAAGAGCGGCTCAATGTCGTTAAAAAACCCGTAGAGCGACATGCCGTCCGACGCCATCAACGTCATGGCCAAGACCGCGATCACCACAAAGAGGGGCAACCCCAGCAAGGCGAGAACGCCGGTTAGGATTTGCAGGCTGAGCAGTCCCGTGGGCCCCATGGGCTACTCCTCCTCGCCCGTTGGTGGATCGGCGTCGGTCGGACAGGACGCCGCCACGCCGCGTCGGATGGCGTTGACCACAAAGTGCAAGGTCATCAGGCCAAAGGCGCCCACCATGGGCCAGAGCCAGAGTTGTCGCTGGAGCCACCACTTGGACATGCGAGGGACCAAGAAATCATCCGAGTCGATTTTCCCCACCCATTCGTGGGCAAGAGACATCAACATGAGGCACGTGGCCGCGCCGACCAACTGCAGAATGACCCCGAGGCTGTTTCGCAGGCGGTCGGGCATATAATGGCTGAGCGCATCCACGCTGATGTGCTGGGCTCGGCGGGCGGCGATGACGCCGCCAAAGATGCCCAGATAGAAGGTCAGCGCGTAGACGATTTGATTGACGACGGTCGCGTTCCACACGGCCCAGTCGAGGTTGCGGAACACGATGTTGAGCGCACTGGCCCCGATGACCACCAACAAGGCGATGGACAATATCCAGATTTCCAGTTGTTTGAGGGCACCGTCGTAGATGGGAATGTAGAACTGGGCGTCGGGAGAGGCGTTTTCGGGAGACGATTCGTTCACTTACACTTTTTGGCGAGCGCCCGCGCCTCGTGGAGGAGTGATTTGCGGTAAACGGGCCCGGCCAGCTTGTCTTGGACTTTTCTGGAAACACGTTCCCAGGCGGCCTCCTCGTCAGGCGTCAGTTTGACGATCGTGTGTCCCTTTTTCTTGAGGACACTGACGCTTTTCTTATTGTCCTTGCGGACCTTCTTGATCAAAATATTGTGCCATTTTTCGCTGATTTGACGGACCAATTGTTGGCGCTCTGGTGAGAGTTGATCCCAGGAACTCTTGCTGACCACGGTGGCACCGATCCCAACGGCCAAACGCATTTTCGTGATGTATTTGGAGTGGCGGAACCACTGGAGAGCGATGGCGGCCAAGGGGGATGCGTAGTAGGCGTCGATGAGGCCTGTGTTCAAGCTGCTCAGCACTTTGGGCACGCTGAGAGGAATGGGGCTGGCTCCCACTTCTTCATAAAACGCCTGAAACAAGGGGTCGGCATTCCACACCCACGGCTTGACCTTTTTAAGATCGGCCGGTGTCCGGACGGGCGTGTTGGTAAACAAGTAGGTGTAGCCCACGTCCCCCCAGCCCAAGAGGACCATGTTTTTCTTGGCCAGGCCATCCGTAAATTGTGATTTGAGTTGGTCACGAACGCAGTCCAGTTGCGTGTAGGATGTGATGAGTCGAGGAGCTTGCAGCACCAGGATGTCTGGTGCGACTTGGGCGAGACCCACGGACGTGACAGCGCCGCCTTGGATGGCCCCACTCTTTACTTTGCGAATGATGGTCTTTTCATCGCCCAGGGTGCCGTCTCCGTAGACGATGATCTTGATCTCACCGTTGGTCTTTTCATAGACCTCTTTGGCAGCAGCCCGAAAGACGGTCATCCAGGCGGACTTACTGGGTGCCAGAGTGGCGATTTTGATGACATGTTTGGCGGCCAATGCGCTCATGGGCATCAGGACAAAGAGTGCCAAAAGACACGTACACAGTGTTTTCCTCGCTCGCATAAAGTACTCCATTCCGAATTGTGTCGTGCTATTTACTCAAATACGTAGTCAATCTCGCTAAGCCACCGTGTTGCTCGAACTTTGGCGATTTCGGTGGCCAAACGCTCGCTGGGCATGATGTCGTTGGGTGCATCAATAACCGCTTGGAGCAACGTTTGATACCCTTTCCGGTTGTTGGTGCCGCGCATGTAGACCCGTGCGTATAACGCTTTCGCCATCAAAAACTTCCCGTCGGTGATCACGATGGCGCGCTCAAACGCCGCTTTCGAGCCTTCCACGTTGCCACCCAGCGCTGCGGGAAGGGCGAGCTCGACGGCCCCAAAAAACAGATTGGGGCCTCCGTTGTCGTAGGTGTCATCAAGCTCAACAACCCATCTCATGATTCGCTTGACGCGGGGTAGATCGCTGAGGAGCTCGGGATCGTCGTTGTTTGTGTTGATCATTCCAGCCCAGGACTGAGCGATCCAGTAGATGGCCGGAAGGTGTTCGATGGTGCATTGGCTCAGAATCTGTTCCAAGCGTTTTCCGTCGCCCATCAATGCGCTCGCAATGTCCGGGAAGTCCAACGAGAGCAGCAACGCAGCATATCGACGGCCTCGATGGTAAAAATCAGTCGTGCGGTGACGGGCCTCATAGTATTTGGCTGAGCCTTCCTCAAGGGTTTCCAAATCTTCTTCCAAGAACGCCAGGGCATAGCGCGTGAAACTCTGTGACGTGAGCAGCAAGAGCGACCGGTTGGCGGGTGTGACCTCAAGCAAGCCTTCAAACATTTTGAGGTTGGCTGTCGAAGCGGTCCGCGCGAACCAAATGTCAGGCTCCTTGTCCACGGTCGCGCTGGCTTGCGTGAATACCGCGACGGTCATGTCTGCGGTCATCTTGGGCATATTGCAGGCGGTCGTGCAGACGGTAGCAATGGAAAGGAAGGCGAGTGGAATTCGTTGAAGCATGGCAGAAGCTCCCTGCGCGATCAGAAGGGGTTGCTTGTAGCGAAGCATCGTCCTGAATGCAAGCTATGAGTGCCCCAGTGACGCTCGCGGGTCCTGCATTGATGTGTTAGCCTGAGTTCCATGGGTTGGTCCGGGCGTACCATTGGTGGCATATGCATGGCGATGATTTGGCTGAGTGCAGCCGCGTGTACGGAACCGACAGAGGGTCCTGGCAAAACCACGGTCGACTATTTGCGAGCTCTTCAGCAGCGAAGTGCGCAGGACGTGTTCACGCTCTTGGATCCCAGTGATCGGGAACGTGTGACCAAGTTGCACCGAAATATGGTGTCGATACGGAGGCTCGCTTCGGCACATTATACGTTGGCGGAGCGCCAAGCAATATGGCGCAAAGTGGGCGTCGAGGACTTCAAGCTCATTTCGGATCCTCAAGTGCTTTTCGGCCAACTCATGGCGAAGGCAGGCACAAAGAAACCGCTGACAACGTTTCAGCGGTGGGGAACCCGCATACGCAGCGTCGACCAAGCCAGCGCCTCTGCGACGGTCCGTACATGGGGTAACGACACCGTTGTGCTTCGTGAGGTGGCAGGGCAGTGGGTTGTTCGCCTCGATGACGTGGATCGCAAGCGTTTGGACGATTTGGCTGTGGATGCAACCCGCATATTGGATCAACTTAAAATGACCATTCGGCAATTGGAGAGTCAGCATCGCTATGGCGGCAGTACCACGGGTTCATAGGCTGGTATTGTTGGTAAGCGTACTCGGTATCGCGTGTGCCGGGTCCGTTCAAACGATCTCCACCAACGCACCCCATCTGTACGTGAAGTTACCGAGCGGTGTGGGCGTTCATATTCAGTACGATGCGAGTGAGTCTGTTGTGGCCGATGTGATTCGACAGGATTTGTCCTCGGTGGTGGACCAAGCCGCCGCGTGGGGAAACCTGACGACTGATCTTGTCATCCGAATTCATCGGGACAGGGCCGCGTTACGGCGCTACGTGACAACCACTGAGCACGATTGGGTGGATGCATGGGCCACCCATCAATCCATCGACATTCAATCGACTCGAGCATCCCATACAGATCATTGGTGGGACCATCTTCGTTCCACGCTGGTGCATGAGTTGACGCATGTCGTGTTCTTTCAATCCGCAAGAATTCGTGGTGATTGGCAAGAGAGTGGCGTGCCATTTTGGTTTGTGGAAGGGATGGCTGTCCGCGCGGCCAACGTGCCGCCAACTCCCCAACTCCTTGCCGCACTGACCACATACACCGGGACACATTCTCCCGATCACGTTCTTTACCCCAGCGCCGAGAGCATGGCGGAGCATTCCCAGATTATGTATGTGGCCGCGGGGTTGATATTTGAGCGCCTTCGAAAACTTCGTGGGGACGACGGCATTCGAAAAATCGCGAGTGGGCTCGCGAAGGGCCAAGGTTTCGCTCAAGTTTTTCGCACAGTGTACGATCGATCACCTAGGGAGTTTGAACAATCGTGGTGGAATCAAATCGGCCAAGAATTTTGACACAACAACGGAGTCCCATACGCTGACTAGGTATGCACGTGTTACAAACCAGGCTTGTAGGGTTCCGATTAAGTTGTGCGGCTGCCGTCCTTGCCATCGTTTTGAGCGCATGTACTACGATGGGTACTGGGGGGAGTGACAAAGACACACCCTATCTGTCTGATCTCTACAGCCCAAGCGCGTCCCCCAAGATTGCCCCGAGCAAGCGCCTTAGACCCGTTCGGAAAAAACCAGCCCATCGACGTCAAGTCGTCCGTTCTCCCGATGGCAAACGATATGTTCTTCGGTGGACAAAGACCACCGAGTCGATCGGTCGCCCCAATGATGGCCGTTTGTCGGGCTCGAGTCGGCTGCCCAGACGAGGCGCCGGTTACGTGCGCATCGGTCGCCACGCGCACGCGACGGACGAAACCATCGCCTATGTGGAATACGCCTCTTGGGTGGTGTCCCGCATGTTCCCCGAGAGTCCGCCGATCGCGATTGGTGATTTAAGCGGCGATGGCGGTGGCCGGCTGTCGCCTCACCTGTCTCATCGCTCGGGACGGGATGTCGACGTGGGTTATTTCCGAAACGACAATCGCCCCATGCATCGTTTCGAGAAAATGTCGCCCAACGAGATTGATGTTGCCAAGACGTGGATCATGCTGGAGGCCCTGCTCAGCACAGGGGCCGTGCAGTACATGTTTGTGGACCGGGCGTTTCAAAAGAAGATGTTCACGTATGCATTGTCTGCTGGGTGGCCGGAGGAAACACTCTTACCGGTTTTCCAGTATCCTGGTGGCCGGGCGGGCACCATCATTCGCCATCGGGGCGGACACAACAATCACTTTCATGTCCGCTTTAAGTGCTCACCAGACGACCGGGCCTGTATTCCATAAGGCCCAACCTCACAATACGGATTTAGGAGACGGGGGCTAACGGTCGGTCTTTGTGAGATCGGACGCACGTTTTCGAATGTTGTTTAGCTTCGGCTCATCCACCAAATAGACTTGCTCTCCCGTCGCGTTGGGTCCCTTCACGCGCACGAATCGTTGATTGTCTTGGCTTTGGCTCGACACGTCGATGGTGACCATCGATTTATCCTGCAGCTCGGCTTGAAGCGAAAATTCCGGTGCCGTGAGCCCAGCCTGTTCTGGTGTCTTGTCGGTGAAGTCTTTGATGGTGAACCGCTTCACCGTATTGACGATCCCGTTGACGTCCAAATCTTTGAGCCCGTTGGCGGCGGTGCGTTGTTCCGGCCCCGTCATCCGCCACTTGTTGCTCTCCCCAACAATCCGCTCCAACGAAACGGTCTGGTCGCTGTGGATCAACGTGAGCTTTTGGATTTGTGGGGCACTCAACTCCACGACGACCTTGTTTCGAAATTCGCTCGGCTTCTTGTTGAACTTGTTCTTGGTCCAACCCGAGACCTTGAAGTACAAGCTCGTCCCTTCCAAGTGGGCAATGACGTTGCTGTCTCGTTCAGCGCCAAAACGAAGGACGCGTTCTTGGCCCTTAACGGTGGTTCGGATCTCCATGGATGGGGAGGCCAGCCCGGACTCTTGGGCGTTGGGCACGCCGCTGATGAACGACGACGCTCGTAAGTACTGTAAGCCGCTGGCCAAACTCTTGACCTCCTGTTGAGAGGGGCGCTGGGCAAGGGGCGATGTCATCTGCCATTCAGTCCCTTTTCGTTCAAAGACAAGGCTGCCATCGCCTGTGTGGTCGTTGCGGATTTCGATGCGTGTGATCTCTTCTTTCTTCTCAATTCCCAGCACATTCTTGTCTCGCAAGTCGTCCATGGATTTGAGGAGATTGTCTCGCGCGTACTTCGACAGCACCATGTACTCATCCTGATTGAGCACTTTCGCGTAGAAGAGCGTGTCTTTCTCTTTCGCTGCACCAAAGAGCAGCGTGATGGGCTTGGCCGAAGCATCTCGAAGCGTGATCAGCATCCGCCTCGCCTGGGCAGGATCGGTCAACTCTGCTTCTGCTGGGGGGGCTTGCCCAAGAACGAACTCGGATGCTCGTAAGTTGGCGATGCTGCTCCAATACGACTTGAGGTTCGTCAGCTTGAAATCGGGCGTAACGGGATCCACCAACTCGTAGACGGCGGTCGCCTTCTGCGCGTCTTTGTTCTCGGTCTTCTCATCGCTAGGGTCTGGTTTCGTCCAAGTGGCCTTCAACCCAATCTTCTTCGCACCGGCTGCGCTGGGATCTTCAATGGTGATCGACGCGATGTCTTCGGCGACGAACGAAAAGACCTTCTTGTCACGCAGCTCCCCCACTTTGAGGTCCAGGGGCGTGCGCAAGTCTTTCTGTTTGGCGCGGTAGATGCGTTGTGGATAAGCGGGCAAAGAGACGAAGGTGTCGTAAGCGTCTGCGCCACTTTGCTGCGGGTCGCTTGTTTTGAGTTTGTCACGATCGCCGATGTGCAGCGACACGTTGGTCTCACCTTTGGTCTTGAGTGTGACCGAAATGACGCGGCTCTTGTCCAAGCCGTACTCTGCTCGCAGATGGTCTTGGTCGTCGGAGAGGGTCTTGACCGGCATCAGTCCTGTGTCGGTGGCGAAGAGATCCAAGAGCACCTTGACTTTGGTCTTATCCACCGGTGCGTTGCCTGCCATGGTCATGCGCCAATCGTCTTGTCCGTCGCCACTTCGTTTGATATGGAGTCGTTGGCCACGAACGCTCAGCTCAACCTCGTCATAGGGAGGCTCGTGAAAGAGCTTTTCTCGAGCCTCTTTTTTCTCTTCCAAGAAAAGCAAAGGGTTGTTTTTTCGCTTCTCAAATTCGTTCTGCAAGGACGTGGGGAGGTAGCCCGTTACCGTGATTGGTTTGGCGGCTTCTGCTGGCGCTCCTTGGTCGTGCAGTTGGTTCCACGACAATCCGGCCAAAAGGGCCGCGGCTCCGACGACCACAATGATGGTGAGCTTGTTCATACGCTGGGGCTCCCGATATTCGTGTTCATGGCGGCCATGGCCAAGCGCCGGTTTCGTCGGAAAAATAAGCGAAGAAGCCCCAATAAGATAAAGAGGACTGGCAATCCCACAATCAGGGCCCAGCGAACCGCCTCTCGTTTGTCAGAATCGGTGACCTCCAAGTCGCGCTGAGAGTATTTTCGCTGCTTGGAGCGTACTTGGGCCAGACCGGCGCTTCCGGTGCTCCAGTCGAAGACATTGAAGAGGAACTCCAGCGATTCCATGCGGAAGTCCCATTGTTGTCCCGGCAATTGCGTCGCGGCTTGAGCCTGCCGATGGCGTGGGTTTTGTGGCCCAAGAAATGACCGCGCCATGATGTTGGCCGACCGCACGATGTACGGCACCGCCGCGGCCAAGCCTTTCACTTTGTCTTGCATCAAGCTCATGGGGTTGAAGTCCGCCATGAGCCGCGAGGGATTGAGGCATTCGAAGCCCATATTGGAGCCGATGACGACCAGATTGACCGTGCCGCGATCGGTCCGTTGATTGTTGTCGGTGTCGTCGGTTTTGGTTTCTTCCGCAGCCGATGTTTCTGCATCGTCAGCTTTTGGAGCAACCGGTTTTTCCCGTCCGGCAAAAAACGAGCTGATGGATTCCCCGCTCACGTGGATGGCGACATGGTGAGGCCCCGTGACCTTTTCCGCCAAAATCGTGTCCTTGAGCCGGCGTGGATCCAGCACGAAGTCTTTGTGCTTGGACACGGCTCCCTCGGACGAGGTGATGAGTGGTTCGAAAGTAATGCCCCTTTCGTCGGCACGGTCGGGCGAAAAACTCGAAACGAAGGGCAGCACGGTTTCCCCCATGGAGGAGACTAGGGGATGAGTTTCACTGAATTGACGGAACTTCGGGAACAAGGGGTAGCTGTAGGGTGCATCACTCAGCAGAGGGCCGATGTTGGTTCGAACCTGGCTGATGGTGTGGATCTTCGACTGTAGGGCGCGCTCAGGCTCCATCACCAAATCTTTGTTGTTCTTAATGCCGTAGTTCGACAAGAACGCATCGAGGTTTGTATCGGTGGACTTGATTTCGCTCGTGAGGTTGAAAGGCGGTTTGTCTTGCCATTGGTTGATCGTCACATCGTAGTTGTTCATAAAGAGAACCACGGGCTTTCCGGTCAGAACAAATTGGTCCAGACGGTACAGATCGACGTCCGTAAAGGGTTTTCTGGGTCCATAGATCACGAGAGCGGCCAAGGTGCTGTCGATGGGTTTTCCGGCCTCCACCTTAACCATTTGGTAGCCTTTCGACAGGAAGAAGCGTCGAATGACTTCGTTGAATTGATTCAACTCCCCCTCCAAGCGCGTGATGTCGTCCAATGCGCGTTTGGCGAAGGGTTCGTTCTGGAGATTGGCGGCCATGGGAAACTTCTCCATGACCGATCCCGTCTCGGCGAATGGGCAAAACTCCTCGTGGCCACAGAAAAAGCCAATGTTTTTTCGACCCGGCGAGTCTTTCAGACCGTTGTACTTGGTGCTGATGTCTTCTTGGAGGGCCTCCAACGTGGTGATGCCTTCGAGGGGATCCGGAAGTTCAATATCGCCAATGCGGTCTTCGGTTGGATTGGGGGGAACCGGACTCGCGCTTCCGGGCGCCTTGATCGATTTTTTTCTGGGCGACGTTTCCGTCTTTGTTCCGGTGTCTCCGGGGGCGGACTTGCTCGTCTTGTCCCGAAGCTTCTGGAGCGATTCCTGAAGCAATTGTCTGGCTCTAAAGTCTTGGGGAGGAATCTTATTGAGCAGTCCCTCCAACTGGGTGAGGCTCTCCACATCTCCCATGCGTGCCAATTCGATGCCCACTTGAGTGCGAACTCTCGGATCGGGATCATCGAGTAAGGGACGGAACTCTTCGACGGAGGCGGCATTGTTGGTACCCAAATACACGATGGCCAATTGCCGGATCGAAAAGTCACGATCCTTCAAGAGGAGGCGAACGATTCCAGGGTCGACGCGGACTTTGTTTCGAAGCGCGACATCTAAGGCGCCTTGCCGAACCACCGGGTTGGTGTCTCTGAGCGCTTCCGAAAGAATGCTTTCGGCGGCGGCGGGGTTTACCGATGCGGCGAGTTTGATGGCCAATGTTCGCACTTCGGGTTGCGAATCAGCCTGTCCTTTCTGGATGGCCGAGCGGGCTCGATCGGCCAGCGGTCCGGCGAGAGGTGTGGCACCCGTCGGCCCCGCACCACCCAAGAGCCATGTCCCGATCACGCGCAGCGCGGAGGTTCGAGCGGGGATCTCATTGTGGTCCAGCAGGGCCGCCACGTGTTGGAACGAGGTGGGTGTTCGTTGGGCGTTGACCAGGCTCGCGACCCAGGCGCCGTACATGCCATCGAACCAACCGATCTTGTCGACCAAGCCGTCGAGTTGTTCTTCACTGATGGAGCGCGTACTCGACGTTGAAGCGGCTGCATTTATCCCATCGCGGTGTTGCGAGACCAATTTCCCGACCCGGCTGCATTGGGCATCAATGGTGGCGTAGTTGTCGAGATAGGTCTTTACCTGGCTGCTTCGATCGGTTCGTTGTTTTTGGATTTGCTCGGTGAGCCCCCCTTCCTTTTCATCGCCCTTGTCCTCTTCGACTTGGTACTTTTTGATGGTCTTGAGGCAGCCCTCCACCGCATCATGAGCTTGTTTCCCAAAGTCCAAAAGGTCGCGGAGTACATTGGCATCTCGTTGTTTGTCCTGGAGGCGGAGGAGTGATTTGGTCATCTGGTACTCGAAGTTTTCCAGTTGATAGATGACCGGCAGCACCTCTTCGACCCGACCGTAATGCAGAGAGAGGCCGATGTAGTACTTCTTTTGGGCTTCGTCGTCGGTTGTATCCTCATCCTCTTGTTCATTGGCCGCGACCATGGGCTGGAGCTCCAGCGCAGCGGCGTGTTCTTCCAGATCGTCTTGAATGACCGTGATGGTCGCGTTGCCGTCTGAATTGCGCACGTATTCATCCAGTCGGTCCCGAAGTTGCAGGATGAATCGAGGCACGTTCTTGATGGGAGCGGGCATTCCCTGGAGGGAGAGCTTCTTGGGAAAACGCTTCGACAGATAGAGTCGAATATCGAGATCCTCCATGGAGGCGACGGCCTCTTCGCTCGTATCTGTGAGGCTGTGTATTTTGCCTTCCGTCAGGTCATAGCGCGCGTAGTTGACGTTTCCAAGCCAGTTCAGGCCCACCAACAATCCGGTCATGCCGATGATCATCAAGACGGCGTTGGTCCCGCTCTTGAGCTTTCGGCTGCTGTTTGAGCCGGACTGGGCCTGTTTGTCGTTGTTTTGTGTACTCATCGTGTGTTCTCCCTCTCCCATCAGGTCCACCGCCGACTCTCGAGGCTGAATGTGCTGACAGTGACCGTCAGCACCACCACAGAGAGGTAAAAGAGGATGTCCCGGGTGTCGAGGACACCTTTGGCAATATTGTCGAAGTGCGCTTTGAAGCTAAAGTGTGCAAAAACGGATGCCCAGCTTCCCCACAGGGCGCCGACCATCCAGTCGATGAAATAGAGGAAGCCGCAAATCAGAAGCGCCAAGATGAAGGCGACAATTTGATTTCTTGTCCAACAGCTGGTCATCACACCGATACCCAAGTAAGCCAGCCCCAGGAGGGTCAACCCGGCATACCCACCAATGACCGTGCCCCAGTCTAGGGGGCCCAAGAAGTCGATAAGGATTGGATACAGGAGGGTGAGTGCCAGCGTGACCAAGAGAAAGAAAAACGCGCCCAAGAGTTTCCCAAGAACCAACTCAATGTCTCGGATGGGCATGGTGATCAGCAATTCCAAGCTGCCTGTTTTCTTTTCTTCACTGATCAGGCGCATGGTCACGGCCGGTAGGAAAAAGACGAACAAGAGCGGGGCCCACTTCAACAGGGGGCGCAGTGTCGCTTCATTGTTGCCGAGAAAATCCTCGGCGTAGAAGACACAAATTCCGATCAACACCAAGAAAACCGTGATCGCGATGAACGCGATCGCGGAATTGAAATAGGACGAGAATTCTCGCTTGCTGATGGCCCAAATATTCTGCATGTCTACTCGTGCTCCTGACTCGTTACCTGATCCTGTGCGTTTGTCTCGATCGTTAGAATTGCGTCAGTTTGTGAAAGATCTTCTCCAAGTCCGCCACATCACGCCGCAATTCTCGCAAGGTCCAACCGTTGGTGACCGCTTGCTCATAAATGGCCTCGGACAAATCGGTGTTGCCCGTTGCGGTCACAACCGCGCGGAGCGCACCGTCCCCCGCCTCCATCGAGGCCACATCCGCGACGCCAGGCACCCCTCGCAGGGCATCCACTACCGCCGTCTTGTCGTCTCCGTCCGGCATGCGCATCGTCACCACAAAACGGGCTTGCTCACTGGTCTGTTGGAGTTCTTCGGCGCTTCCATCGGCCACCTTTTGACCGTCAGAGATGATGATCATGCGGGTGCATGTCATCTGCACTTCGGGCAAATTGTGGGTGCTCAATATAATTGTGCGGTCTTTGCCCAACTCTTTGATGAGGTTCCGAATTTCCACGATTTGATTGGGATCCAATCCGTTGGTGGGCTCGTCCAGGATGAGGATGGGTGGTTCGTGAATCATGGCTTGAGCCAATCCCACTCGCTGTCGATAGCCCTTTGACAATGCGCCGATATCCTTGTGTGCCATGGCCCCCAAACCACATTGGCTCACAATGCCTGCGATCCGTTGGGACCGTTTCGATTTGGGGATACGTCGGATTTGGCAGACGAAATTCAAATAGTCGATGACGCCCATATCCGGGTACAGCGGAGCATTCTCGGGCAGATAACCGATCATTTTGCGAACTTCGAGGCTGTCGGTGTACCCGTCATAGCCCGCCACTCGATACGTGCCTGCTGTGGCGGAGATGTAACCGGTGAGGATTTTCATCGTCGTGGTCTTTCCCGCACCGTTGGGCCCCAAGAGCCCCACGATTTCTCCCCGGCCCACTGTGAATGAAATACCTCGCAATGCCTTTACGTTCCCGTAGAGTTTGTGAAGGCCACTCACTTCGATCATCGGCGTCGTACCGGCGTCGGGACTTAACGCTTCGGTTGCTTCTATGGCTTCGGCAGCACTCATTGGATTCTCCTCCACTCAAACAGGTCGTTCAACCACACCCACAACACAAGTACGCACGTGTTATTCCCGAAGATAGAGCCCGGAAAATAGAACGCATTCTGCGCGAAAAAACACGTACGTGCGCCGGGCAATCCTATTTATCGAGGACTACTTGTCAAGACCGCGATTTCTTAGCTCGCGTCGAATCCGTTCGACGACCAAATCAATGGCGACGCGTTGATTCCCTCCTTCGGGAATGATGATGTCCGCTCGAAACTTGGCGGGGTATACAAACGCTTCATGCATCGGACGAACCGTATCGTAATACTGACGTCGAATTTCCTCGAACGAGCGACCACGTTGCTCTATGTCGCGACGAACTCGACGAAGTACACGAATATCCGCGGGAGTATCGATGTACAGGCGAATGTCATAGCGTTCATTGAGGAAGGGATCGGCAAAAATCAAGATCCCTTCCACGAGAATGACGGGTGCCGGCTCGAGGGGCGTTGTTTCGGTGAGACGTCGATGGGTCACAAAGTCGTAGTTGGGTCGATCCACGGTTTTGTTGTTGACCAGCATATCCAGGTGCGTTGCCAGCAGCTCGTTCTCCAGGCTGTCTGGATGATCGAAATTGAGCTGAGTGCGTTGACTCGGATCCATGTCGGGATGGTCGCGATAATACCAATCGTGTTGCAGAAAGGCGACGGCGTTGAGCGGGAGTTCAGCCATGATGGCTCGCGCGATGGTTGTCTTGCCTGCGCCCGTTCCACCACCGATGCCGATAACGAGAGGTTTGGGGTTCGTATTCATGGAACGTGGGTATGCCTCAAACCGCACAGTGTTTCAAGTGCACCCCGTAGGTTTTCGACGCTAAAAACAATCTTCGATCCGGACTGTGGAAAACTGTCTTGACCCGTCAGAAATCCTTTTGCTACTATGCGCGCCTCGTAGGGGGTGCGACGGGCTTTCCGTGGTACTCTGAGACAGTCAAATTACACCGTTGGAAGCGGGAGGCCGTGAGCATGGGGAACACATCCTCTGAGGTAAATGCGTTATTGGGTAAAGGCAGTGAGTTTGAAGGAAAGCTGACCTTTGAGGGGACGGTTCGAATCGATGGGAAGTTTGCGGGAGAGATTTTTTCCGACGACACCCTGATCATCGGTGAGGGCGCCCGCGTGAAGGCCGAAATTAATGTTGGCCACGTCATCGTGTATGGCGATGTAGTTGGAAACATTAAGGCGACGGAGAGCATCGAACTGCATGAGCCGGGCCGATTGAAAGGCAACATTATGGCTCCGTCACTGGTTGTAGACCAAGGCGTTGTCTTCGATGGCAACTGTCAGATGGCGACCGATCCAGAGCAATTGCAACGCCGAAGGGCCGCTGAAGCTGCCGCCGTCATCGTCCCTGAAGAAATGGTCATTGAGGAGCCATCCAGTACACAGCTCGATATGCCTGTGTCCGAACCTGTTGTTGTTTGACAGGGTAGCCCTCCCTTCATTTAAGAGCCTCTATTCACCCTCCATCGTCACTCCCTTCGGTGCGACGATGGACCTCTATTTTTGTTGCGAAGCTTTGACGTGGACGGCGAGGTGGTCGCGTGTCTGATCGGTACGGGGCGGTCTCCCGGCGCGGCCTTGTCACGACGAACTGTTCGAGCAACGTCTACACCGGCCATTGCTGCCTGGGATTTAAGTCTATTGGTGGCCGCGGTTCGCGACAGCGAGGCGCGTTTCAGCCCGCTTCAACGAGCGCAGCTTTCTTTGGAAGGTGGCGCTGCCGCTCTCTTCTGTTTGGAGCGCTTTCTCGGCGCGTTCCTTGGAGGCGTTGGCCCGTTCCACGTCCACTTCGTTTGCGTATTCTGCGGTCTCCGTCAGCAAGATGAGATGGTCTTCGTTGATCTGAAGATAGCCACCTGCGATCGCCATGTGTTGTATGTCATTGGTCTGAGCGTCAATGAACGACAGGTGGCCGATGTCCAACACGGTTAACGTGGGGATGTGCCCCGGGAGTACGCCCATTTCGCCCAGGGATCCCGGTGCCGTCACTTCGGAAACCTTGCCGGTGAACTTGTTCCCGACGGGAGTGACGATTTCCAACTGAATAATGTGACTCATACCCGGCTCTCCGTGCCACGCCTGGAAGCGAGCTATGCTGCTTCCTTGTTTTCAGAGGCTTCGCAATCGGCGATCACTTCGTCGATGCCCCCCTTCATATAGAAGTAGGGCTCTGGGATGTGATCCAACTCACCGGCAATGATCATCTTGAATCCGCGGATGGTGTCCTCAAGCTTCACGTACTTTCCGGGGCGGTTGGTAAATTGTTCCGCTACGTGGAAGGGTTGGCTCAGGAACTTCTGAATCTTACGGGCCCTGTTCACGACCTGACGTTGTTCTTCGGACAATTCGTCCATACCCAAAATAGCGATGATGTCCTGCAAGTCTTTGTAGCCTTGGAGCAGCTCTTGAACTCGCCGGGCCACGTTGTAATGCTCCTCGCCCAAAACGCGTGGATCCAGGATGCGGCTGGTGGAGTCCAGCGGGTCCACCGCAGGATAAATACCCAATTCGGCGATGGAACGACTCAGCACCGTGGTGGCATCCAAGTGAGCGAACGCAGTAGCAGGCGCTGGGTCAGTCAAGTCATCGGCAGGCACATAAATGGCTTGCACGGACGTAATCGAGCCCTTCTTGGTGGAGGTAATTCGTTCCTGCAATTCGCCCATCTCGGTCGCTAAGGTGGGTTGGTAACCCACCGCGCTTGGGATCCGACCCAGCAAGGCGGACACTTCCGAACCGGCCTGGGTGAACCGGAAGATGTTGTCGATAAAGAGCAACACGTCTTGGCCTTCCGAATCGCGGAAGTGCTCTGCAACGGTCAACGCAGACAGGGCCACCCGAGCACGGGCGCCTGGCGGCTCATTCATCTGCCCATACACCAAGGCGGTTTTCTCAAGAACGCCCGATTCCATCATCTCGTAATAGAGATCGTTCCCTTCCCGGGTGCGTTCACCGACACCACCAAACACGGAGACCCCACCATGGTGCTTGGCCAGGTTGTTAATGAGCTCCATAATGACGACGGTCTTACCGACGCCGGCTCCGCCAAACAGACCGATTTTACCGCCCTGTTGATAGGGAGCGAGGAGGTCGACCACCTTAATGCCGGTCTCAAAGGCCTTCACGTTGACGTCCTGATCCTCAAAAGTGGGCGGATGACGATGGATGGGCAATCTCTTGGATGCTTTGACGGGTTCCTTTTCATCGACGGGCTCGCCGATCACGTTGAGAATACGTCCAAGCACTTCCTTGCCAACGGGCATCATGATGTATTCGCCTGTGTTGGTGACTGGCATGCCACGGACGAGGCCTTCACTGGTGTCCATGGCCACGGTTCGGACCGTGTTCTCGCCGATGTGTTGAGCCACTTCCAATACCAGATTGCCTTCCTGGTCGTTAATGGCGGCGTTCGTGACGCGAAGCGCTGTATAGATTTCGGGGAGATCTCCTTTTGGAAACTCAACATCCACAACAGGGCCAATTACCTGGGTAATGATTCCATCTGCCATCGTTCTCTACCCCTTCAGGGCCTCAGCACCACCAATGATCTCCATCAACTCCGTGGTGATGGCGGCTTGGCGTGCCCGGTTATACTTCAGTGTCAGTTTTGAAATGAGTTCTGCAGCGTTTCTCGTGGCCGCGTCCATGGCCGTCATGCGTGCACCCATCTCGGATGCAATGCTTTCTAGGATCGCACGGTAAATTTGCGTGTTGACGTGCAAGGGCAACACTTCGTCCAAGACGTCCGCTTTACTGGGTTCGTACTCGAAGTCCAGCATTGTGGTCGCCACGTCGTCTTCCAAGGTTTCCTCGGGTACCACAGGAAGCAATTGTTCCACGACCACCTGCTGGGTCATGGCCGATTTGAATTCGTTGTAGATCATGTGAACCGCATCGAGACCTTGATCGGTGTAGGCGGAAATGACTTCATCGCCCACCATCTTGGCTTTCTCGTAATCGACGGCATCAAGAATTCCGCGGTACTCTTTGTTGACGGTGTATTGGGGTCGTCGCCGGAAGAATTCCTGGCCTTTCTTTCCGATGACGGCCAATTCAATCGTTTCGTGGGTCTCTTCGTTCTGTGCCACGTATTTTACGGTCGCCCGTCCCGTATTTACGTTGAAGCCACCGCACATTCCTCGGTCACTGGTGAGGATGAGCAAAAGAACTTTCTTGGGAGCCCGCTTGGCCAGCAAGGGATGATCGTTGGCGTCCGTTCGTGTGGCTAGGGTGGCGATGATGTCACGAATACGGTGTGCATAGGGGCGCTTGGCGACGATCGCCTCTTGCGCCTTGCGCAGCCGTGCCGCCGCGATCATCTTCATCGCCTTGGTGATCTGCTGCGTGCTCTTGACGGAGCGAATACGCTGCCGAATTTCCTTGAGGTTTGCCACGTTTCCCTACTCGTCCTCTACGCGAAACACGTCTTTGAAGTGGGTGAGCAGTTGGACCAATTGCTCGCGCAAGCTGTCATCGATCTTGCCTTGCTCTCGGATCGCCTTGAGCAGATCGGCCCCGTTGGCGTTGGCGTACTCGTAGAGCTCCGCTTCATACCGACCCAAGGACGACACCGGGTAGTCCGCTACAAAGCCTTCCGGTGCAGTGCCTGCAAACATGAGAAGCACTTGCTTCTCCACGGGGAGAGGCGTGTATTGATCTTGTTTCAACAGTTCTGTCAGGCGTTCACCTTGTGAGAGCAAACGCTGTGTGGCTGTATCGAGATCCGATCCGAATTGGGCAAAAGCCGCCATTTCTCGGTATTGAGCCAAGTCCAAACGCAGGGTGCCCGCCACGCTCTTCATGGCTTTTGTTTGAGCAGCGCCCCCCACCCGACTCACAGAAAGGCCCACGTTTACGGCGGGTCGAATGCCGCGATAGAAGAGATCGGCTTCCAGGAAAATCTGCCCGTCCGTGATGGAGATCACGTTCGTCGGAATGTAGGCGGAGACGTCGCCGGCCTGGGTTTCGATGATGGGCAATGCGGTCAATGACCCACCGCCCTCGTCATCACTCATTTTGGCGGCCCGCTCCAAGAGACGGCTGTGCAAATAGAACACGTCACCCGGATAGGCTTCGCGTCCTGGCGGCCGCCGCAACAAAAGCGAGAGCTGGCGGTAGGCCACGGCCTGTTTGCTCAAGTCATCATAAACGATGAGCGCGTGTTTGCCGTTGTCGCGAAAGTGCTCGGCCATGGTGACACCGGAGTAGGGTGCCAAGAACTGCATGGGCGCCGACTCGGACGCGGTGGCTGCGATGACCGTGGTGTAGCGCATGGCGTCATACGCTTTGAGTTTCTCCACCACTTGCGCCACGGTGGACAGCTTCTGACCGATGGCTACGTAGAAGCAGTGAACATCGGTGTCACGTTGATTAATAATGGCATCGATGGCGACCGCGGTCTTGCCTGTTTGACGGTCGCCGATGATGAGTTCACGCTGCCCACGACCGATTGGAATCAGACCATCAATGGCCTTAATACCGGTCATCATGGGTTCGCTCACGGATTGACGCGCGATGATACCGGGGGCCTTTACCTCCACTTGCCGTTGTTCCTTGGTGTCCAAGGGGCCGGCTCCATCAATGGGTTCGCCCAAGGCGTTCACAACGCGGCCGAGCAACGCCTCGCCCACCGGGACCTCAAGAATCCGTCCGCTTCGCTTGACCGTGTCGCCTTCGCGAATCTTGACGTCATCCCCGAAGAGAGCAACACCCACGTTGTCTTCCTCAAGGTTCAGGACCAAGCCCTTCACGCCGTGGGGAAAGTCTACGAGTTCACCGGCCATGGCTTTTTCCAGTCCATAGACACGTGCAATACCGTCACCAACGGTCAACACGGAACCCGTTTCCTGGACTTCGACCTGGCGGTCATAGTTCTCGATCTGCTGCTGAATGATACGGCTGATCTCTGCAACATTAATGCTCATCGGTTGGCTCCTACTGCTGGGCTGCTTGCAGCATTTCCTTGCGTAAATTTGAAAGCATGCTTTGAACGCTTCCGTCCAAGACGACATTGCCGACTTGGGTGACAACGCCGCCAAGGATTGTTGGGTCGACCGTCATTTCCAACACGACGGTCTTCCCGCTGGACTTCTCCAGGGCGGCTTTAAGTTGATCGATTGCCTTCTTGTCCAGCGGCTCGGCCGACGTCACCTTGGCGTGGAGACGTCCTGCTTTTTTGTCGAGACGGTCTTGAAAGTCTTCGAGGATTCCCGGCACTTCCTCCAGGCGTTCTCGCTCATTGAGAAAATACACGAAGTGCGTGGTCAGTGTGCTCAATCCGAGCGACTTGCTCAGCGCGGTCAACACGGTCTTTCGGCCTTCTGAATCCATCGATGGATTGGTCAGAAACGACGCTATGTCGGCGTGGTCTGCAATGACGGAGCAATAGTTCTCCAGTTCGGACGCCACTTGCTCGTGGCTGTTGTCCTTGTCACACAAGGCCAACAAGGCCTTGCTGTATCGACGTGCGACTTTCGACGAACTCACAGTCCACCCTCAACATGTTGCACTTGGTCAATGTAGTCGTCGACGAATTGATCTTGGTGGCCACCCGTCAACTGGGTTTCAAGCCCTTTCTGTGCTGCCGACACGGCCATGTCTACCAGCTGTTCCTGCAACACCAACTGCAGCTTTCGTCCTTCTTGTTCGAGTCGAGTTTTGGCATCCGTGCGAATCTGCTCCGCTGTTGCGGTTGCCTCGACCAGAATACGTTTTCGTTCTTTTTCTCCCGCCTCACGGGCTCTCTCGAGGATCTCTTGGATTTCACTTTCGATGTGTTCAAGCCGCTGTTCATAATCGTGCAGCTTTTCTGTCGCCTCTTTCCGAAGGGCTTGCGCTTCTTCCATCTCTGAGACAATGCGCGTGCGACGGGATGTGACGAAATTTTGGATGGGCTTGCGCGCGAACCAAACGATGACCCCGATCAAGACCAGAAAGTCGATGACGTAAAACCCTTCGATGGACCACTGGGGACCTTGACCGAGTATTGTCATCATTTGCCGGCTCCCCCCAGAAGCAAGGTCGAGATGCGTTCACCCAGTGAAGAGGCGGCTTCTTGCAACTCCTGTTCAATGCTTGCAGCCTGGGACTGAAGATCGCTAATTCCTTCTTCTATCTGTTTGTCTGCTTGCATGCGCACTTCGTCTAATATCTCTCGCTCTTGAGCGAGACCTTCGTCGCGAAGCTTTTGCTGCTGAGCCAAGGCGTCTCGTCGACTGTCTGCCAAACGACTCTTATACGATTCGAATTTTTTCTCGGCGTCCGAGACAGCCTGACGAGCCTCTTCCTTGGCGCCGTCGGTGAGGCCATGACGCTCTTCAAACATGTTGAGCATGGGTTGATGCAGCAGCTTGTCCAGGATGAAGAAGAGCACGAGGAAAAGCACAAGTATCACGACGGAGGTCGCATCCAGATCAACGAGGGCCGCCTTCGTGACGGTCGTGATTTGAATTGAGGGCAATGCTTCGAACATAACCTCATTCCTCGGGGTCTGAGAGGCCTTGCGACGCAGTAGCTAACAACCTTGGTCTTTTCTGTCAATACTCGGTTGCGCTTCACGGACAGATATCAATTGCGTTTGAGTGCACAGGGTATTGGGTGTGTAACCGGAGATCGACAACACCGACTCCCAACGGGCCTGATGGACGCGGTGAATTGTGGTGGGTACGGGGTGGTTCCTAGGGCGTTCTAGCTGTCGTTTGAGAGATCCTTGGCGGCGAGATCGATCTTTTTGAGCAGATACTCGAGGGACTTTCGATGGATTCCGCCCTGGCGAGCGGCCTCGGATACATTGCCCTTTGTTTCGTTGAGCAATCGACTCCAGTAGGTGTATTCGAACTGTTCGATGAGCCGGCTCTTGGCGTCCTTGAATGGAAGACTGTACTCCGCGGACAGTGCTTCGCCACCTGGGGCGCTGGACGAGTCACTCGGAGCGGGCGAGGACGACGGGTTGAGGTTGGACTCGCCCCCAATAAACTTCGTGTCGATGGGCCCGTCACCGGCCAGTAAGGCCGCCCGCTCGATGAAGTTCTTCAATTCCCGCACATTTCCCGGCCATTGGTAGCGTTGCAACTTGGTCATGGTCTCAAAATTGATCTCGAATGCTTGGCTCTGGAGCCCCAGTTGGTCTTGGGCGAGCCCCACAAAGTGATTGACCAACAAGGGGATGTCTTCGACTCGTTTGTGAAGGGGCGGGAGTTGAATACGAATGACTGCCAAGCGGTAGTACAGATCTTCGCGGAAGTTCCCTTCTTTGACTTCCATGGAGAGGTTTCGGTTTGTTGCGGCCACAATCCGAACATCAACGGGCCGTACTTCATTGGACCCGACGGGTTTGACTTCCCTTTTCTCCAATACCCGAAGCAACCGAGGTTGAAGGTCGAGGGGAAGCTCTCCGATTTCATCCAAGAAGAGAGTGCCGCCGTGGGCTTCCTCGAACGCCCCGCTTCGGTTGGCTGTTGCGCCTGTAAAGGCCCCCTTAATGTGGCCAAACAGCTCACTTTCCACCAGATCCCTCGGGACCGCGCTGCAGTCAAAGACCACCAAGCGCTTGTCTCGACGAGGGCTCTCACGATGGAGCGCGTCGGCAACCAGTTCCTTACCCGTCCCGCTTTGGCCCTCGACCAACACGGTTGCGTTGGTGGGAGCCACACGGGAGAGAAGCCCAAAGACTTCTCGCATTTGGAGGCTCTCGCCCAGCAAATCGCCGAATTGATTGTGGCGAGTCAGCTGGACCTCGACGTTCTCGTCAGTCAGTGAAAATGAAAACTCAGCATCTCCGACACGAACCGAACACTCCGACGGAAGATACGCATCGTTCACACGTACGTTGTTGATGAAGGTTCCATTCTTGCTCTCCAGATCTCGAATTCGGTGGCCTTTGGCATCCGCTTCGATCTTGCAATGCACTCGCGAAACGGTGGGGTTATCCATAACGACATGGTTGTCCGGACTGGTTCCCAGATAGATCAGTCGATTCTCGATGCATTGTTCCGCACCCGTTGACGGACGGATCCAGTACTTTCGTAGCGACAGGGTGTCCACAACTCCTTCGAATTGAATCGTCCGTGTCACTGCATCATCGGTCATGTGTCATGGTCTCCTGCGATGAGAGGTTCACTTGGAATGTCCACCCAGACGGTGCGTCCCCAGTCTTTTGGTCGCGCCCGCTTCAATCGAAAAGGCGATCCGCTTCGATGGTGCGCCATCTGGTGAGTGGATGACAAGTACATGTTTTCCCGGGCTGACATGTCGGGTAATGAGCGCACTGGTCCTTCGAATCGATTTGCCGTCGAGTTTAACGGTGGCATTCGTCGGAAAAATCCGCACAGAGAACGTGGTCTGTTGGATTGTTTTGAGGCGTATTGTCCGGGTCTTCGGTCCGTCAAATCGGAGTACGAAGGGTCGCTTTGCATAGCCTTCACGAACCACCGTTCCTCGGACTGGGGTGTTGGCTTTCACAGTGAAACGATGCATTCCTCTGCCGACAACAGTTTTTCCCAGCAGTATCTTCGCATCCTCGGGATCCGTTCGGAGCAAGACCGTGTGCGACTCGGAGACGAGGTTGGGTTCCAGGGTGACGGTTGCTCCCTCTTGTCGTTCCACCACTTGTCGATGAATGGCATAGCCTTTGGCGGTAATCGCGATCGAAATGGGCTGGTCGCCGGGTGGAACCTGAAATTGCCCCGTTTCATCGGCCGTAATCGGTAGACCATCAACGGATGTGATCGTGTCCGGTGGAATGTTCTTTATATGCAAGAACATGGGTTTCGCCTGCGGTTGCGGCGCTGCATTGTCCGTGGGTTGTGGAATCTTGGTGACGGGTTGTTTCGGTGTCTTCGTCGACTTGTCGGATTGATCGCGGGCCGCGCGTGTTGACGAATCGGAGGGTAGTTGAAGAGGGGCCGCAGGCGTTGGATCACTCGGTGCTGGAAGTGGGGGGGCTGCGGACAGTACGCTTTCAATGCTTGAAGGCGCGGGGACGTTGGCGCTGGCCATGTTCTCATCTGCGGTACTCGGGTTGAGGTTGTACATTGTGACGATGCCGCTGACCAAGAGAAAGCTCGCGATCAAAATACGGTTACGGCTCGAACGAGGCACCTCATTCTCCGCCAAGGGCGTGACACGGGATCGGCTGGTGGCGGTGTCGGGCGTTGGCTCTCCGTTCAAACTCACGCCCCCATTTGCGAGGGTCTCATCGAAGGCCAAGGGACTATTGGGATCGCTGGCTATTTGTGTTTGCCCTGGGGGGTCGCCGCCGGCCAAGAGGACGTCCAGTTCTTGATTGATGGCTGCGCCGAGCCCTGCAGGAGCGTCGAGGTCCGTGTTGAGATAGGGGCTCACAAACGTCGCCAAGTCAGAACTGGAAACCACCACCCGCAGTTCAGCCAAGGCCTCTATAATCTCGCGATGCAATTGATTGGCCGACTCAAATCGTTTGTCGGGATCCACCTTAAGACAACGCTCCACAATGGCTTCCACAAGTGTGGGGATCTCCGGTCGAATGTCGGTGGGTTTGCGGTGTTCCCCCTTGCGCACCAACTCAAGAATGCGCAAGTCGCTGTCGCCCGTGAATGGTCGGGTGCTTGTCAGGGCTTCGTAGGCACAGGTCCCTAGCGAAAAGAGGTCGCTTCGATGGTCCAAGGGGCGCCCGGCCGCTTGTTCTGGCGACATGTAGAGAAACTTGCCATGCAGAGAGCCGGAGATGGACTCCGTGACACGACTGGTTGCTTTTGCAATGCCAAAGTCCAACAACTTGATCTCGCCATGGCGTGACACCATGACGTTGGATGGGGAGACATCACGGTGAATAATGCCCAGGTTTTCCTCCGAATCATTGGTCCGGGTGTGGGCATACTCGAGTCCTTTGGCGACCTGGGCGATGGTGTGCATGACCAACGCGATCGGCATCTGTTCGTCGTTCGCATGGATGCGGCGCAGCAGACGACGCAGATCAGTTCCTTCCACATACTCCATCGCCAGAAAGTACGATCCGTCCACATTGCCCATGTCGAACACTTGAGCGATGTTCCCGTGTGTGAGTTGGACGACCAAACGGCCTTCGTCCAGGAAGCGTTCGACAAATTCGGGTGATTCGGCCAGGTGGGGAAGCATGCGCTTGATGACCACTTTTTTTTCGAAGCCCGCCGGCCCTTTCATTCGGGCCGAGAACACTTCTCCCATGCCGCCGCGAGCAAGTCGGTGCTCCAGTGTGTAGCGTCCGAACGTGATCGGTGATCTTGAGGGCATTCGGTTGAGGATATCCTACCGCGTTCGCATCGTCGAGCAGCTAGCCTTTGGTGGCTTTGTCAGTCATTCCGGCGGCGAGTCTTTCGTCGTCGATGTTTGGTGGGTCTGGGTGGCGAGCAAGGCGACGGCTTGTTCAATTTGAGCGGGCGACCAAGCGGGGTTCATGGGGACATTGCCCACAAAGAGCGCGGCGCTACCCTGAATGCCCAGGGCGCTTGCAGCCGCCTGATCTTCTGTCAACACGTGTTCGGTCTCGGCGGCGCTCATACACTCTTTTGCGTTGGCACCAAGTTGCGTGACCGCAGCGGTGAAGGCTTCCTCTGTCGGTATCTCTTTGGTCAGCCAATGCGAAAGCATTGTCGGGCCTTCATCGTGTTGTAGGGCACACGCGATGGTACGAGACAGCGAGGTTTTCGACATCAACCGTATGGAGATGGGGAACATGCCTGCTGTACGGCGGGCGAGGGCCACCACGGTGCGCAGCAAGGGAGCTGCCTGCGTACGGTCTGGATCCACAAAAGCGACAACGGCCGGTAACGTTCCGGCTTGGTGGGTCAGACGATGCACACCCACATCGACGGAGGCTTGAGGGGTACGCATCTTGGCTTCAATATTGGTTATCATGGCGTTGGGTGCCGCCTGGTTTGTCTTCGGATCGGCGATGGTGTCGATCAGCTCAGCGAGCATTTTTTCCGGGAGAGCTCCTTCGAAGCGAAAACCGTCAATGATGCATCCGGGCGTTCCAGAAATGCCCACAGACCGGCCCACAATCACATCATGGATGACCTGCTGACGGACGGTGGGATCATGCAGACACATCTTGAAGGGGCCCGGCTCGAGGCCGATCTGACTGGCCATCCGTAGTAGGGACAATTCGGAAAAATCGGGTTGATTGGCATAGAGTGCCGAACCCATCTCCCAAAACTTCCCGTGTCTGTCTGCGCACACAGCCGCATACGCAGCCCGACAGGCTTGTTCGTGGAAGGGCGAGCCCATGAAAGGATTGCACTCCGATGAAAGAGGATAATGGCGAAATGCGATCTGAACATCATCGCGCAGCTTGTGGAGCTGCTCGATGCTGTGCCAAAACTGTTTGCAATAGGGGCACTGAAAATCGCTGAACTTTACGATAAGCGTCTTGGCCTTGTCTGGACCGAGATGTGGTGCCGTCGAGATTGGAACCACGACGGTCCCATGGGTCCTAGCGCTGACGAGTAGTTCTTGAGCACGCGCACTGAGCGTGCCCGTCTGGGTCAAGACCAGCTTGCTATAGGCCATTTGAGATGCCGTGAGGACACCGCCGAACACCAAGAGGGTGACGACCAGTGCGCCGCGAGCACCCAGAACGGTTCGGATGGAGGCACCGATCCCGCGTATCCAGCCGCGCTTGTCGTGAAACGAGATCAGGGCGTAGATCGCCAGATTGACCCCGTACAGGCCGATGCACAAGACACACCACGAATCGTGTGCCCAGGAGTACCACGCCAGTCCTGCCGAGCCCAAGACGGCGCCCAGCGCAATCAGGTGAATAGCGGCACCTTCAAATCGGCGTTTGGGGTTGAAAAGGATCCGAAACACCAGAGCGATGATCAGTGCGTACGTAATGGTTCCCACCAAACTGATGGGAACCGGGCCAATAGCGGACATGTCACTACTCAGAGCGATCTCACAGCCGCTGTCGCTGATGGCTTCACACAGTTGAGACCGGGTTGCTCCAGTGACCTCTGCTTGCAGTTTTAGGTTGGTGAGATACAGCGCATCCATGAGTCCCAACGACGTCACGAACGCGAGGGCGAGCAGTTGGAGTTGGGAGCGTTTCATGGAGCAGCCCGCCGACGGATCAAGAGAATAACGCTGAGCAAAATTACGGTGGCAAAGAGTGTGACGCCTGTTGCGGTGAGCATCGCACTACTGCGGATCTCTTCCGTCATGGAATCCAAGGCGGCCAAGGACGTACGGCTGACGACCAGGCCATAGACGGCGGGGGTATTCTCGGCACTTCTTGTGTGGCAAACGGTGCACTGTTCCTGACCGATAATGGGGTGTACGACAACCAACGTTCGTTTGCCTTCGCTCCCTTCCTTTTCCACCCATCCCCTGTTGGTTTCGTTCGTATTTTCACTACGTTGCGCCAGAATGTGGGGGGGCAGAGCGCCGGGAAAGTTGGGTGATTGCGGTTTAATCGGTGCCGAACTTACGGAGACGCACGGATCATCTCCCAACTCCTGCAGACGAGCGTCTCCGCCGGTGAGCAACTCTCGGCGCACACGCTTGGCGAATGACCCAAGCTCATCCGACAAATGGTCGGTTGTATTGAGGCCACAGAGCCTGTCGACCACGGACTTGTAGGTGCTCCAATCCTTTGGATTGAAGGCTTCGGTACCATCGGGGCGGACGACAAAAAGATCCTGAGAGGTTCCTTGGTGAACGAACGCACGCGCTATGTGGTGGGTGACGTCTGGGACTCCCTCGGCCATTGTGAGAACAATCGCGTCAGCGAGTTGGCGCGTGCGCTCATTGGCGATGTCTCGCAGGCCATCACGCATGGTGACATCAAAGCGTTCTGCGGAGTTGCGGGCTGCCATCATGAATCCCGCCCAGATGAGCACTGTCAGCACAAAGGCGCCCAATATCGCGATTCCCCACGCACGCCATCGGGTTCCGTGGACGACGTACTGATCTTGCGTGTCAGTGGGTACGGCTGTGCGGCTCGGAGGCAAGCCGGCGTAGCGTGGGGAGTCGGACTCGCTTCGTTGGGTAAAGAGCAAGGTCTTTGTCTGGGAGGACGGAAGTGCTGAGTCGGCCTCGGTGTCCGGCTGGATCAGGTCGTTTCGGTTCCCCACATAGGTCGGGAGATCACGCACGTCGGTCAACTCTTCGCGCATGTCTACGATATCCGTATCCCGTTTGCCAAAGCCTGGGCTGTCTGCAGGTTTTGAGTCGCCGCTATTGGGCAGGCGAAAACGTGTGTCGCACGCTTCGCAGGTCACGAGATCGTCGTGGGCAGCGGCGTCTTGGATGCGATTTCTCGCGCCACAATTCGGGCATAGGAATGTCTTTTTCACGAGCTACCCACGCCCGCCAAAGAACAGGCGCAGTGCCCGCAACGTCAGATTATACGCTTTCTCGGTATATGGATACCACCACAGTTCCCGTGGGAGGGTGATGAAATGATCGTGGTTGACGTGTCTTGCTTGGCAAAAGTCTCGCAATCCGGCATCGGAATGGACCCGACCGATGCCACTGTCTTTTACGCCCATCCATGGTGTCTCTGGCGCACCATAGGTGATGAGCACATCATTGACCATGACGGTGCCCGATTCGATCTGGTTTGCAATGCGTCGGCCTTTCTCGCGGTCTTTGGTGAACACGTAGGCCAACAATCCCAGGGTGGAGTCGTTCGCCAACCGAATGCCCTCGGCTTCGCTACGGATCGGCATGATGGGCATCAGGGGTGCGAAGCTCTCTTCTCGCATACACCGCATGTCTTGGGTCACTCCCGTGAGCACCGTGGGCTCGAAAAACTGACTCCCATTGTCGGTGATGGCCTGACCACCACATTCGATGGTCGCACCGGCTTGCGTGGCGTCTTCGATCAGCTCCTGGGCTACGTTGAGTTGGCGATCAAAACAGATGGCGCCCACATCCGTGTCCAGACTTGAGGGATCTCCTTGCCGCAATTTGGCGGTCAATCGCAGGACTTTGCCGACAAGCGCGTCGTGCACAACGTGGTCTACATAGACTCGTTCCACGCTGGCACAAACCTGTCCGCTGTTGGCAAAAGCGCCCCACACGAGCGCTTGCGCTGTGCGTTCCAGATCGGCGTCCGAGCAGACAATGGCGGGCGCCTTTCCACCCAACTCAAGCGTGCATGGAATGAGCCGCTCTCCACAGGCGACCGCTACCTTCCGACCCGTAGCGACGGAGCCGGTGAAGCAGATTTGGTGGACGCCGGAGTCGATCAGGGCCGCTCCCACGTCGCCCCGGCCGTGAACAATTTGGACCAGGTCGCGAGGGAGGCCCGCCTGGTGAACCAGTTCGGGTATTAAGTCGGCGATTAGTGGCGTAATTTCACTGGGTTTGATGATCACTGCGTTGCCGGCCAGCATGGCCATGATCGCTTCCCCAAATGGGATCATGAAAGGAAAGTTCCACGGAGAAATGATGCCAACCACTCCTCGGGGAACGTAATGCACATACGAGCGTCGATGCTTCAAGAGATGGAGTGGAATGCGTTTGGATTCCAGGACTTTGTGGACTCGTTTTCCATAATAGCCGATGAGATCGGCCAGCCCCACGATCTCCATCGACATGGCTTCGAAGCGTGTTTTTCCCGACTCGTTGCTGATGCGTTCGGCAATCTCTTCGCACCGGTCGGTCAAACACTTTCGCAGCGCCAACATACGATGGCCCCGCTCCTTGGGCGGCACGCGCCCCCACTCCGCTTGTACTTCGACTGCCCGCGCGACGGCGTCGCGCACTTCGTCGGGGCTGGAGGCGGTGACTTCTCCCAATGGTTTCCCGGTGGCCGGATTGGTACTGACGATGACATCGGCCTTGGATTTCGCGGTCGATTTCTTGGAGCCCACAGACATCCTCTTTTCGTGTTGGTAACGTGGAAGGGCGTAGTGTAGGACCCTGTTTCTCCCCCGTCAATTGCTCGATTTTCGCCAGGCGCCCAATCCAAACAACCTGGGTCAAGAATCTATTTCTCGGTTTCGATGGTCGTTTTGTGCCCACGGAGAGAGAAACTCCGTATATAGTGTCGCGCCATGGGACGTTATTGGATCACTGTGTGGATTGTTTCCGCTGTACTACTGGGGTGCAAGCCTACGGCCACCGAAACGGTATCGCGTTGTCATCCGCACGACGGGGATTGTTCGGAGCTCCTGAAGCGTGGTCAGACGATGGCCACTGCGGACGATCCCAAGCTGGGAGAGCGTTCCTTTGTTCAGCGCTGTGCCTCGTGTCATGGCTCGGATGGGAAAGGCGGCGGCACCATGGACCGCGGTGATTTCACCCGTTCCTCATGGCATGCCCGATTCAGCGACGAGGAGATCATGACCGCGATTCGCAATGGGCGCGGCATGAAGATGCCCGGCCAGCACGTACCGCCGGTGGAGATCAAAGCGTTGGTTGGGTATCTACGAT